>Ga0114969_10004819_pt1 | contig 10631 bp, 11 predicted proteins | sample M_130807_MF_Meta_FD_87316 | JGI IMG/M metagenome (GOLD analysis project Ga0114969, IMG submission 87316) | Freshwater microbial communities from Lake Montjoie, Canada to study carbon cycling - M_130807_MF_MetaG | ecosystem: Environmental > Aquatic > Freshwater > Lake | place: Lake Montjoie...
CGCGGCGGGCATCGTGCCAGTGCCGGTACCGGTCACGACGAAGCAGTACAAGCCCGTAGGCTGAGCCGTTACCGTCACAACATAGGCACCCTGATAGGCAACCCCTGTCGGGAAGGTGAAGGAATTGGCATTCGCTGCCGGCGAGACCGGGTCGCCGCCGTTGTTCTTCAGCGTCAGGCCAGTAGCCGTGAGGCCGACGATGCTGCCGCCGAGCGTGTAGGCATTGGCAGCACAGGTCACCACCACGTTGGTGATGTTTGCACCCAGAACGTTGCCGGTGCCGCTGGACACCGAGCAGGTCTTGCCGGTCGGCTGCGTACCGACAGTGACGGCGTAGGCGCCGCCGCTGGCAACCGATGTCGCAAACGTGAAGCTGGTTGCGCCCGAAGCCAACGTGAGGGTGTCGCCGCCATTGTTCTTCAACGTCAGGCCGGCGCTGGTCAGGCCGCTGATGGTGCCGCCTACGGTGTAGGAGTTGACCGAGCAGGCAACCGCTACGTTCGTCACATCGGCTCCCGGCATCGTGCCAGTGCCGTTGGACACCGAGCAGGTGCGGCCGGTTGGCTGCTGCGAGACAGACACCGCGTAGGTGGAACCGAAGGCCACCTTGGTGCCCATCGTGAACGTGCTCGCTCCCGAGGTCACCGTCAGCGAGTCAGTTCCGTTGCTCAGGATCAGGCCCGCGGCAGTCAGACCGGATATCGTGCCGCCGAGATTGAACTGGCTGACCGAGCAGGTCACCGTCACGTTGACCACGTTGGCGGCCGGCATCGTGCCAGTGCCACTGCTGACCGTGCAGGTGCGGTTGGCCGGCTGCGTCTGCACCGTGACGGCATAGCTGCTGCCGAAGGCAATCTGCGTTGCAAACACGAAGGAGGTTGCGCCCGACGCCACGGTCAGCGTCTGCGAACCATTCGCCAGCACCAGTCCGGCGGTGTTCAGGCCGCTGACCGAGCCACCCAGCGTGTAGGACTGCAGAGAGCAGGTGACGACCACGTTGCCGACGTTGGCGGTTCCGGCCGTGCCGGTGCCATTCGCGACGGTACAAGTGTTGCCAGCTGGAGCACTGACGACGCTGACGTTATAGGCAGCGCCCGTCGTCAGGACCGACCCGAAGGTAAAGGTTGTACCCGGTCCAGTCACGGTGACGTTCACGCCGCCATTCGCCAGTACCAGGCTGCCACTGGTCAAACCACTGACAGTGCCTGAGAGCGTGAAGGTGGCTGCTGCGGAGCTCGAGGAGCTCGAAGAGCTCGAGGAAGCCACGGAGCTCGTCGACGAGACCGAGCTGGCGCTACTGGAAGAAGACGAACTGTTGCTACTGCCACCGCCGCAACCGGCCAACGCCAGTGTGACGGCAATGGCTGCGAGGCCAGAGCCTCGCCAAAATCCGGAAAAACCATTGATTGACTTCATTACGGTGCCTCTGAATGATCCTGAAATCCTGATACCAACTGCTGCTGAGGCATTGCTGCCCCGCCCTGACGCCCACGGTTCTATGGCCTCATGAACGAAAGCTATAGGAATGCCGTTTTGCAAACCGGGAGGTGGTCCCAGAAAACGCACACGGAGATTTATGTAAACGACGGGAGAGAAAGGTGCCGATGCTGCCGGCACTGTCCCGTCGCGGGCTACATGGTGTGAGTAGCCTTGTCGCCGGAGAGCGCGCCAGCCAGATAGTTCTCGATCTTGGCGCGGGTCTGGCCGCGGTCCTGCTCGCTGAACTGGACGCCAATGCCGGCCGTACGCTTGCCCTGCGCACCCTTGGGTGTGACCCAGATGACGCGCCCTGCCACTGGCATCTTTTCGTCCTCGCCCATCATGCTGAGCAGCATGAAGACTTCATCGCCGAGACGATAGTTGCTGTTGGTGGGGATGAACAGGCCGCCATTCTTAACGAATGGCATGTAGGCGAGGTACAGAGCACTCTTGTCGCGGATGGTCAGCGTCAGCAGGCCCGGCTTGGGCAATGCGACGCGTGCTATCGGTTCCTTCATGCGCTGCTGCTCGCTGCGGTCGCTGACCGGCTCAATTGCCAGAACAAAAGCTCTAGTGCCAGAGCCTTGTTGACCGGTGTGGACGCCAACCGGGCCAGATCACGCACTGCGTCATAAGCCCGGACCAATGGGGCTATATTCGCGGCTGGACCCCGCTCTGGCAAGTGCGGCCGACCTCGCATTGCGACGCCGTCGCGGCTTTTGCCGCTGGCGGCATCCAGCCTGACAGTGATCCAGTTCTCAATGCAGGCCAGACGGACCGGCAATTGCTCGGCGCGGCTCCACTGACTGGCCAAAGAGACGACGGACTCTGCGTCACCGGCCGCGAGCCGATCCAGTGCTCCGTGCGTGTCCCGTCGCACGTCGGCGAGCCGGCGCGGGTCGGCATCGACGGCCAGCAACGGCGCGTTCCCGAGCACGTCGAGCACTGCAGACCAGTCCGCATCACCACGCGCCCTTTGCAGCCAGTCAATCAGCAATGGCCGCGTTGGCACCTGCACACGCAAGCGCAGGCAACGGCTGCGCAGAGTGGCGAGCAACCGCGCAGGTGCAGAACTTAGCAGCACGATCAGGGAGCCACTGCGCGGCTCCTCCAGGGTTTTAAGCAACGCGTTGGCTGCGGCTGGAAGCATTGAATCAGCCGGAGTCAGCACGGCGACGGATGCACCGCTGCTGCCGTGACTGGTGCGCGCCAGCTCACTGCGCAGCTCGCGCACCTGGGCGATCGAAATATGCTGCGAGGACTTTTCGCCTTCGCCACCCGGCGACAGCCAATAAAGATCCGGGTGCTGGAAGGATTCGAGGTTGCCTGGCTGTGCGCCGGCCGACAGCTGGCATTCGCGACACCTGCCACAGGGAGCCTCCTCCGAGGCGCAGAGGGCCAGGCGTGCAGCATAAAGTGCCAGATGTTCACCGCCGCCTCCCGGTACATCATGGATCAGCAGCGCATGGGGCAGCCGCTGCTGCCGGCGCGCCTGTCGCAACTGCTCCCGCTGGGGCTCCAGCCAGAATAGATCCGGAAGCGCCGGGACGCTCATTGCGGGAAAAAGTCCGACAGGGCCGCGATGGCGGTCTGCAGCAGCTCAGCCGGGGGCAGGCTCGCGTCAAGGACGCGAAAGCGCTGCGGCTCTGCTTCGGCCCGACGCAGATAATCGCCACGAACACGCTGGAAGAACGCCACGCGCTCGCCTTCGAATCGGTCCACGCTTCCACCGCGCCGGCGAGCACGGGCCAGTCCTTCTTCAACGGGCAGGTCCAGCAACAGTGTTCGGTGGGGCCAGAGATCCTGATGCACGGCTGCAGCAAGGGAATCGATCAATGCATGCGGCACACCGCGCCCCGCCCCCTGATAGGCGTATGTTGCGTCCGTGAACCGGTCGCAGATCACCCACTGACCCGCTGCCAGAGCCGGTCGCACGCGATTGGCCAGGTGAATCGAGCGCGCCGCGAACATCAGCAGCGTCTCGGCAGTGAGGTCAATGGCCTCATCACCACGCTCCAGTACAACGGAGCGCACGCGCTCGGCCAGAGGTGTGCCGCCGGGCTCGCGCGTGCTGACGACGACGATTCCGCGGGCACCGAGTGCCGCGCTCAGTCCCGCTGCAAGCGTGGATTTCCCCGCGCCCTCTCCGCCCTCCAGGGTGATGAACCGGCCAGCGCTCATCCGCGCCTCTTCAGCTTGCGCAGGAAGCGCGCTACGGCAGCATTGTGCTCTTCGAGCGTAGCGGAAAACTGATGTGAGCCGTCGCCGTTCCCGGTTGCAACAAAGTACAGGGCACGTGTCTTGTCCGGATTCGCAGCGGCCCGCAGGGAAGCTGCCCCAGGCATGGCGATGGGAGTTGGCGGCAGACCGTCACGCATGTAGGTGTTGTAGGGAGTGTCAGTCACGAGATCACGGCTGCGAATGTCACCATCATAGCTCGAGCCCAGGCCATAGATGACCGTTGGATCAGACTGCAGTCGCATCCCGATCTTCAGGCGATTAGCGAATACTCCCGCCACCTGGCCACGCTCGTCCCCGCGCCCGGTTTCCTTTTCAATCAAAGATGCGAATGTCAGCAGTTGCGCTGGACTGGTCAGCGTGTTGTCAGTGCCGCGCTGCTGCCAGGCCGCGTCCAGTTCGCGCTGCATGCGCTCAAACGCCATGCGGTAAATCGCACCGTCCGTCGTCCCTGCGGCAAACCGATAGGTGTCGGGGAAGAATCGTCCTTCAGGATGCACGCCGGGTGCGCCCAATCGCTCCATGACCATCGCCGGCGTGAGGTCGCGCCAGGCGTGCACCACCCGCGGGTGAGCATCCATTGCTTGGCGAAGCTGGGTGAAGTTCCAGCCCTCGATCAGCGTAATCTGCTCGAGAACCACCCGGCCCTGCCGGATTTGCTCGATGATGTCTCGCGGCGTGCTGCCCACCGGAATGCGGTAATTGCCGGACTTGAGCCCAACACGGGTGCCATAGCGCCAGCGGGACCATGCTTCGATCAGCCTCGGATGCGACAGCAGACGCTGATCTGCCAAGGCGTTGAGCACTCCCCTCAGACTGGTTCCCGGGGGCACGGTAAACGACTGGTCTGCATCGCTGACGACGATCCGCCGCAACTCAGCGCGGGTCATCAGCACTGCAATGGCTCCAAACGCGATAACTAGGAGCAAGAGCAGCAGGCGACTACGACTGCGCATCGAACCACTCCGTCTTACGGCGGATACCACTAACAGGGTTCATCGGGCACCTCATCGCGCAGCCTCCGGCCACGCCCAGTGCGGGCGGCCCGCTAGCCCTGAAGTCGACGCAGCAGCACCGTACCGTTGGTGCCGCCGAACCCGAAGGAGTTGGACATCGCCACGTCGATCTTCATCTGGCGTGCGGTGTGGGGCACAAAATCCAGGTCGCAGTCCGGATCCGGGGTGTTCAGGTTGATCGTCGGTGGCGCCACCTGATCATGGATCGCCAGCGTCGTGAAGATGGCCTCCACCACACCGGCAGCACCGAGCAAGTGTCCTGTCATCGACTTGGTGGAACTGACTGCCAGCTTGTAGGCGTGATCTCCGAAAGTACGCTTCATCGCGACCGTTTCGGCCTTGTCGCCCAGCGGCGTGGAAGTGGCGTGAGCGTTCAGATGCTGCACCTGGTCGGGATTGACCCCTGCATCACGCATCGCATTGACCATCGAACGACGCGCGCCATCACCATCTTCCAGAGGCGCGGTGATGTGGTTCGCATCACCACTCATGCCGAAGCCGGCGAGCTCCGCATAGATGCGGGCCCCGCGGCGCTTCGCGTGTTCGTATTCCTCGAGGATCATTGCCCCGCCGCCATCGCCGAGCACGAAGCCGTCGCGCTCCAGATCCCAGGGCCGGCTGGCAGTGGCCGGCGAGTCATTGCGGGTCGACAGAGCCTTGGCCTGGGAGAAGCCGCCAAGCCCGGTGGGCGTAGTGGCCATCTCGGATCCCCCGGCGACAATCAGGTCGGCGTCACCGTACTGGATTGTCCGCATCGCCACACCGAGGGCATGCGTGGAAGTCGTGCAGGCAGTAACCACTCCCAAGTTTGGCCCGCGCAGGCCAAAGCGGATTGAGAGGTGACCCGCGAGCATGTTGATGATGGAGGCCGGGATGTAGAAAGGCGAGATCTTGCGCGGTCCGCCCTTGAGCCAGGCGTCATGCTCTGACTCGATGGTGCTGAGGCCACCAATGCCGGAGCCCGCTACAACACCGCAGCGGTCGCGATCCAGCCGGTCGAAATCCAGTCCTGCGTCGGCCACGGCCTGCACACCGGCAGCAACGCCGTAATGCATGAATGGGTCCATGCGCCTGGACTCCTTCGGCGACATGTACTGGTCGAGATTGAAGTCCCGCACCGCCCCGCCAAAACGGGTCGCGAAGGCCGAAGTGTCAAAGCGGGTGATCGGGGCGATTCCGCTCTCGCCCCGAAGGATGGCCTGCCAAGCCGTGGCCACGGTGCTGCCCACCGGGCAGACCACGCCGAGGCCGGTAACGACGACGCGGCGCTTGCTCATGGAGTACTGGGCGCGAACGGCCGGTACAAGGCCTTAGGCCTTGTTGCGGCGCTCGTTGATGTAGTCGATCGCCTGCTGGACGTTGGTGATCTTCTCGGCGTCCTCGTCAGGAATCTCGATCTCAAATTCCTCTTCCAAGGCCATGACCAGCTCGACGGTGTCGAGTGAATCAGCGCCCAAGTCGTCTACAAAGGAGGCTGCGCTGGTGACCTGCTCGGGCTTGACACCCAACTGCTCCGCAACAATGGCCTTAACCTGTTGTTCAACGCTGCTCATCTTGCTCTAGTCCTCTCTTGAAACGTGGGCCCTGTGCTCTGTGCAGCAACGTTTGGTTAAACGCCGCCCGCGGCCTTGGGGCGAAGCATTGTAGGGGATGACCCGCGCTGCCGCCACACAAGATTGCGTCTGTCCATCGAATTCCCTTGATATTATAGCTACTTAGCCCATGTACATGCCGCCATTGACGTGCAGGGTGTGGCCCGTGACGTACCCTGCCCCGGGCCCGGCCAGGTACAGGACGGCCGCCGCGATGTCGTCGACGGTGCCGAAACGCGCCAGCGGAATCTGGCCGTAGTAGCCCGCCCGCTGTTCCTCATTGAGCGCTCCGGTCATGTCGGTGTCGATAAAACCCGGCGCGACAGCGTTGACGGTGATGCCGCGCGAAGCCACCTCCCGGGCCAGCGCTCGCGTGAAGCCGACCAGGCCAGCCTTGGCTGCGGAGTAGTTGACCTGCCCAGCATTGCCGATCGAGCCGACGACCGAAGTAATGTTGATGATCCGCCCTCGCCGCTCCTTGAGCATGCGCTTGAGGCTGGCCTTGCTGAGCCGAAATGCGGCCGACAGGTTGATATTGATAGCCTGGTCCCAGTCTTCGTTCTTCATGCGCAGGATCAGGCCGTCGCGCGTGATTCCGGCATTGTTCACGAGGATCGTGGGCAGGCCTTCCTTTGCGTCCATGTCAGCCAAGAGCGTCTCGACGCCAGCAGCATCACCCGCGTTGTACACGGCGCCCCGTCCACCGGGACCCACTCCAGCCAGTGCTGCGCTGATGCTCTCGGCGCCGGCAGCGCTGGTTGCGGTACCGACCACACGAGCGCCCGCAGCAGCAAGCGCACGAGCGATCGCGGCGCCAATGCCACGGGTAGCACCAGTCACCAGTGCGACATCGGCGGACAGGGGCAGATTAGACATGATTGACTCCGCGAAGGTGATCCAGTGCATTGGTGAGGGTGGCGACATCCTCGATTGCGAGGCAGGTGATCTCCGGCCGCCGTTCGATACGCCGATTCAATCCGGTCAGCACCTTGCCGGGCCCACACTCCAGAAGCGTGGTGGCACCCGCAGCCGTGAGTGCCAGAACCGTCTGCGTCCAGCGCACCGGGCTGGCCAGCTGGCGAACGAGCGTGGCGCGGATGTCGTCCGGTGCGCTGTGGACCTGTGCATCCACGGCGCTGACGTAACGCAGCTGCGGCGCTTGCATCTCAATGGTGGCCAGCCGCTCGCGCAGTTGCTCGGCAGCGCCAAGCATCAGGCTTGAGTGCGACGGCACGCTCACCGGCAACAGCACGGCGCGCTTCGCGCCGCGGGACTTTGCCAGCGCTACAGCGCGTTCGACTGCGCTGGCATGACCGGCGATCACGACCTGTCCCTGAGAGTTGAAGTTGACGGCCTCGACAACTTCCCCCTGCGCGGCTTCCGCGCAGACCGCTTCCAGCGCTGCATCCTCCATGCCGAGCACTGCCGCCATGGCACCGGTGCCGACGGGCACAGCCGCCTGCATCAGCTCGCCGCGCGTGCGTACCAGGCGCAGCGCATCGGCAAAGGTAAACACGCCGGCACAGACGAGTGCCGTGAACTCCCCGAGACTGTGTCCAGAGACAATGGCGGGCTCTGGACCGCCGGCCTGCTGCCAGACGCGCCAGGTGGCGATCCCTGCCGCCAGCATCGCAGGCTGGGTACAGGCCGTCGCATTCAGGGCCTCGGCAGGTCCCTCGGCAACGCGTTGCCACAGGTCATACCCCAGCGCCGTCGATGCTTCTGCAAACGTGTCGCGCACGACGGGATGCTTTGCGGCCAGCTCGCCCATCATGCCAACCGACTGCGAACCTTGCCCCGGAAAAACCACTGCCAATGTCATCGATCGTGCATCCTGTCGCTACAGAAGCCCGGCATTATAGCGGGCCGGCCCGCCGGGGCCGCGCGAGTTGCCAGGCCAACGGCAGTAACAGCCCCCCGAGTGCGCCATAGACATGCGCCTGCAGGACGACCTGCATGTCCGCTGCCATCACGCTGACGCCGCGCCACTGTTCCACGCCCAGCTTCAGCAGCAATGCAACCAGCGGCAGCCACGTAGCAGGTGCAGCCCTGCGCCACTGCGCCCACGCGCCGGCAGACCACAAGCCATGCAACACGCCGGATGCACCGACGTACCAGATGACCTGGGGAGACCCAAGCCACAGCCCGGCATCCACGGCCAGCATGGAGCACAGGCCGACGCCCAGCCATTGCAGCCCGCGGTACTCACGTACAAACAGCAGCCACAAAAGCATCAGGCCGAGAATGTTGAACACCAGGTGGCGGAGGTCCAGATGGACAAAATGGGCGCTGACAAGCCGCCACCATTGCCCGGCAGCGAGCGCATCGCGCTCGTACCTCAATGAGGCACGCAGCGCCACGCTGCCCATCTGAGGCAGGGCCAGCAATGCGATCACGATGCCAAGAATTGTCAGGCGGGCGCGCATGGTCTGTGTCCCGGCAGATTCCGTTCTAAACGAATTGTGCAGGCTGCGGTCCATCATGGGTGTCGGGCTTTGTTATGATCCCTGCCATCTGAGGGGTCTGCAGGAGACGGATATGAACCATACACGCATCAACGCCGTCGTGGCACGCCGGACCGAGCGCGGCTTCACCCTGATCGAAATCATGGTTGTCGTCATCATCATCGGACTCCTTGCTGCCTTCGTGGTGCCGCAGTTCCTTGGGCGCGTTGATGACGCACGCATCACCAAGGCCAAGGGCGATATCCAGGCCCTGGAGACGGCATTGACGATGTACAAGCTCGACAACTTCAACTATCCGAGCACGGACGCGGGTCTGGCTGCGCTGGTCAAGCAGCCCACGGACGGTTCGGCCAAGAACTGGCGAGCAGGCGGATACCTTCAGCGACTGAACAAGGACCCCTGGGGCAACGACTACAAATACGCCAACCCTGGCTCGCATGGCGGTGAATATGACCTCTATTCCATGGGCGCCGATGGCCAGCCGGATGGCGAGAAGCTCAACGCCGACATTGGCAACTGGAACCTGGATAAATAGCCGCGCAGCCAGCGCTGCACGGCACCGGTCAGCGCTCGCCGGGGGCTTCACGCTCATCGAGGTGCTGGTGGTGGTCGTGATCATCGGCGTGGTCATCGCCGGCATGCTGTTGAGCATCGGCACCACTGGCCGGGATAGCGAACTGGAGCGCGAACGCGACCGCCTCGCCGGTCTTTTCGACTATGTGAAAGAGCGGGCGGAGTTGCAGACTCTGGAATACGGCCTGTTCGTCAGTCCGGCCAGTTACCAGTTTGTTGTGTATGACAGCCGCACGCGTCAGTGGGGCGAGGACACGCTCGACACCACGCTCGCCCAGCACCCGCTGCCTGCAGGGCTGGATTTTTCTCTGGTAGTCGAGGGTCGCAAGGTGGTTCTGAAGACGCCCGATCCCGACAGCAAGCTGAAAACCACCATCATCGACCTGACACCTCAGGTCATGGTCTTCAGCAGCGGTGACATCAGTGATTTCCAGCTCACACTGGCCCGGCCACAGGCAGGCCGCACCGTGGTTCTCGGTGATGCGCCTGACGGCTCTGTCACTGTTGGGCCACTGAAGGTTGCGTCGCCATGAGCCGAGACACCACGCGTGGATTTACGCTGGTCGAGGTGCTGGTGGCATTGCTGGTCGTTGCGCTCGGTGTCGGCGCTGCATTGGCCGCACTGAGCTCTGCGGCAGACAACACCTCGAGGCTGCGAGACCGCAGCTTCGCGCAATGGGTCGGCTTCAATCAGATTTCCACCACGCGGCTGGCCATGCAGATGCCAACCGAAGGCACCACCAGCGGCGACATCGAGGATTTCGCCAATGCGCGTTGGCATTGGCAGCAGGAAATTACGCAGCTCGACACGCCAGGCATCTATCGCATCGTCGTCAAGGTCCGGCACGCGGATGGCGCCAGCGACGACGGAACCACGTGGCTTGCCAGTGTCAGCGGCTTTCGCGGTGACGCGCTCGCGCCAACCAATGGCGAGCAGCCCAACTGGAACGGTACCCCGCCAGGCGCAGGCGGCGGTGGCAACAAGGACGGTGGCGAAGGTGGCGCTGGCGGCGATGGAACCGGCGGCAGTGGTGGTGATGCTGCGAGCCCTGGCGGACGCGGCACAGGAGCGCCCAATCCGGGTGCGCCCGGCGGTGGGCGCGGTGGCGGTGGCGTTCCTGTTCCAGGTGGTGGCGGTGGCGGAGTCCCGGTTCCGGGTGGCGGAGCTGGTGGCGGCGGCGGAGTACCCGTTCCCGACGGCAGCGGCGGGGTTCCTGTTCCAGGCGGCGGCCGAGGTGGTGGCGGTGCGCCTCCGGGCAGCAGCGGTC
>Ga0114969_10004820_pt1 | contig 10630 bp, 7 predicted proteins | sample M_130807_MF_Meta_FD_87316 | JGI IMG/M metagenome (GOLD analysis project Ga0114969, IMG submission 87316) | Freshwater microbial communities from Lake Montjoie, Canada to study carbon cycling - M_130807_MF_MetaG | ecosystem: Environmental > Aquatic > Freshwater > Lake | place: Lake Montjoie...
ACGAGCAACTGCAATTTCATTTGCAGCGTTCAAGATGCAAGGCGCGTTGCCGCCTTGCTCTAAGGCTTCGAAGGCAAGACCCAAACAACGGAACACTTCAATACGGGGTTTCTCAAAAGTAAACTGCGGATAATCCATGAAGTTGAATCGTGGCCAGTCTGTCTTCACACGCTGCGGATAAGCCATGGCGTATAAGATCGGCAACTTCATATCGGGCAATCCCAACTGCGCTTTCATGCTGCCGTCTTCAAATTGAACCAAACTGTGAATAATACTTTGCGGATGAACTACCACGTCTATTTGTGAAGGCTTCAAATTGAATAACCACTTCGCTTCAATAACCTCTAACCCTTTGTTCATAAGGGTTGCAGAGTCAATGGTAATCTTCGCGCCCATGGTCCAATTCGGATGCTTCAACGCTTGTGCCTTCGTCACCTCTGCCAACTCTTCAGCAGGCTTTTGTCTGAACGGACCACCGCTTGCAGTAAGAACAATCTTCTCAATAGGATTGTGCCACTCGCCCGCAAGGCATTGGAAAATCGCGCTGTGCTCGCTGTCTACCGGATAAATATTCACCCCGTTTTCTTTCGCGAGTTGCGTTATAATTTCTCCAGCTACCACCAACGTTTCTTTGTTCGCTAGTGCAATGTTCTTCTTCGCAAGAATAGCCTTCACCGTTGGTGGAAGCCCCGCTGCGCCTACCAATGCAGTTAGCACAATGTCTATGCTGTCCATCTCTACGATCTGCTCCAACGCTTGCTTTCCAGCATACACCTTAATGTCTGTGGAAGCGAGACCTTCTTTCACTTCAGCGTATTTCGATTCGTCGGAAATAACAACTGCATTCGGATTGAATTTCAATGCTTGTTGAATAAGCAGCGTGCTGTTGCTGTGTGCCGTTAACACTTCCACACAAAATTGATCGAGATGTTCTTGAATCACTTCAAGAGTTTGTGTACCTATTGATCCAGTTGAACCGAGAATAGCAATGTTTTTCAATGCGAATATTTTTTGCAAATTAAGGAATAAAAAAAAGCCGCTTCATTGAAGCGGCTTTTCGATCGTTGCCCGAACAGGATTCGAACCTATATAAACTGCACCAAAAACAGTTGTCCTGCCATTAGACGATCGGGCAATCTCACTTCTCCTTCGAAAAGCGACTGCAAAATAAATACTTTCTTTTCATAACACCAAGTATTTTTCTGTTTCTATCTTCGTTTTATAATAATAAGCCTGTGATTTCACTTCAGAACTACATCAACGGAGAATTCGTTTCTGCCGTTTCGGGAAAGACCCTTGACAACGTAGATCCTTCTACTGGCAAGGTGTACAGCCTTATTCCGCGCAGCGAACAAGCCGATGTAGACGCGGCAGTTACGGCCGCTGAAGCGGCCTTCCCGTCGTGGTCAAATCTTTCTGTGGAAAAGCGCTCAGAGGTGCTTATTCGACTTGCAGATCTTATAAAATCCAATTCTGAAGCCCTAGCGCAAGCCGAAACCCTCGACAACGGAAAGCCCATTTCGCTTTCTCGCGCTGTAGACATTCCTCGAGCTGAAGCCAACATTCGCTTTTTCGCGACAGGCATTTTGCATTTCGCAAGCGAGGCCCATCCGAATACCGAATACATCAACTACACCTTGCGCAAGCCCATTGGCGTGGTCGGATGTATTTCTCCTTGGAATCTTCCGTTGTACTTATTCACTTGGAAAATAGCACCGGCACTTGCCGCAGGAAACTGCGTGGTGGCAAAGCCTTCAGAAATAACTCCGTATACCGCTTACCTGTTTTCAAAGCTTTGCGCCGAAGCCGGAATGCCCGCAGGAGTCTTGAACATTGTTCACGGATACGGTCCGGAAGCCGGAGAAGCCATTGTGCAACACGACGGCATTAAAGCCATTTCATTCACGGGCGGAACCGCAACAGGCGCGCACATTGCTTCTGTGGTGGCTCCGAAATTCAAAAAGATGTCGTTGGAGTTGGGTGGAAAAAATGCGAACATCATCTTCAACGATTGCGATTTCGATGAAGCGCTTTCAACCACTGTTCGCACGTCTTTCGCAAACCAAGGACAGATCTGCCTTTGCGGATCACGCCTCTATGTGCAGAGCGATATCTACGAGAAATTCAAAGCAGCATTAATAGAAAAAGTTTCGCGCATCGTTCCAGGAAATCCTTCCGAAGACAAAACGAAAATGGGCGCTTTAGTCAGCGAGCCCCACTTGAACAAAGTATTGTCGTTTGTTGAATTAGCGAAGCAAGAAGGCGGAACTATTCTTTGCGGCGGCGAGCGTGTCATGCTGGAAGGTGAAAATGCTGGAGGTTATTTCATGCAACCTACGATTATAGAGGGGTTGAATGCTTCATGCAGAACCAATCAGGAAGAAATCTTCGGTCCAGTAATTACCCTTCAACCTTTCGAAACAGAAGAAGAAGTGCAACAGTTGGCGAACAGCACGAAGTACGGATTGGCAGCCAGCATCTGGACCACCAACGTTACCGTAGCACATCGATTAGCTGGAAATCTTCAAACCGGAATTGTTTGGGTGAACTGTTGGTTGGAAAGAGACTCGCGCACGCCTTTCGGCGGAGTGAAACAATCGGGCGTGGGCCGTGAAGGCGGATGGGAAGCGCTACGTTTCTTCACCGAAGCGCAAAACGTATGTATTTCAGTTCCGAAAAAATAAGTGTCAAACAAATTCGTTTGTATCTTTCAATGCTGAAGAAAGTGGCATGAACGCATACGAACAACTCATACAACGCTTAGATGACTTCATTCGGAAGTACTACAAGAACCGCATGGTTCAGGGGCTTTTGTATGTAGCCGCTCTTTTCCTAGGATTGTATTTAGTTCTCGTTACCCTTGAATATTTCGGACACTTTGGTCCAGTGGTACGGACCTTTTTCTTCTTCGGATTTTTAATCCCCTCTGCTTACTTCATTGTTTCAAGAATAGCCTTGCCATTTTTTTCTATGTTGAAGTTGGGAAAGCATATTTCCTACGAGCAAGCGGCTTCGATTATAGGACAACATTTTCCAGAGGTCGACGATCGTTTGTTGAACACGCTGCAACTTCAATCGCAAGTGAACGAACACGCGGAAAGCAGCCTCCTTCAAGCGAGTATTACACAACGGATGCAGTCCCTTCGTCCTGTACCCTTCACAGCGGCCATTGATGTGAAGAAGAACAAAAAATATTTGCGCTACTTGCTTCCGCTAGTGGGTGTGTTCGCTGTGCTTTTCCTCATTACCCCTTCATTCATATTGAAACCAACCGACCGTCTGCTGCGCTACAACGAGATCATTGAAGAGGAAGCGCCTTTCACTATGGACATGTTGAACGATACGCTCACAGCCATTGAAAACACCGACTACGAGGTGCGCATGCAAGTAACAGGAAAAGAAATTCCAGCGCAGGTTTTCATTGAAGTAAACGGACAGAAATTTCAGATGGTGAAGAAGAGCAACATTGACTTTTCCTACACCCTTTCGAATGTGAAGGAAGACGCGGTGATTGTATTTCACGGTGGAAAATTTCACAGCAAAGGATATAACCTCGACGTGCTTCAAATGCCTAAGCTGACGCAGTTTCAGATTGAAGTAAATTACCCTTCGTACTTGAAAAAAGAAAACGCTGTGGTGAACAACACCGGCGATCTATTGGTTCCCGAAGGCACACAACTCATCTGGAAAATCGCCGGAGAAAACACTTCTTCCGTTTTGTTTGAAACTACAGCGGGCAAATTACCTTTCGAAGAAACGTCAGAAGGATTCGAGCACAGCGAAAATGCTTCGCAGAATTTTGCTTACAGCGTCATTCCTCAAAACAATCAGGTGCAAAATGGAAATGCACTGTCGTATCAAGTGAACGTCGTTGCCGACGGATATCCGAGCATTTCAGTTCAAGATGAAACCGATTCGACTTCGCGCTACGTTCACTATTTCACCGGAGGAATTCAAGACGATTACGGCCTTACGAAACTAACATTTACCGCTGTTCAAATGCGCGAAGGTAAGGCCGTAGAAAGCGCAACCGTGTTGCCCATTCAGTTTGAAGTAGGAACAACCGGAGATCAGTTTTTCCATGCCGTAGATTTCTCCATCTTCAACCTAGAACCAGGCGACGAAGTGAATTACTTCTTCGAAGTGTGGGACAACGACGGTGTGCACGGCGCGAAGAGCACTCGCTCCCAAGTAAGACAATTCACGAATCCTACAGAAGAAGAGCTGAAGGAAATGCGCAACGAGCAAAGCGAAAGCATCAAAGACCAACTCGAGTCGAGCCTTCGCGAAGCAGAAAAATTGCAAAAAGAAATGAAGCAACTCGAACGCGAAATGCTCGAGAAGCAAAATCTAAATTGGCAAGACAAGAAGAAATTGGAAGACCTCATCGAGCGTCAGAAGAAATTAGAAGAGCAAGTTCAAGAAATTCAAAAGCAAAATCAACAGCGCAACCAAGAGCAGAAAGACGAGCAGATGGCTGAAAAGCAAAAAGAGTTGGAGCGCTTGATGAACGAAATGCTCAGTCCTGAAATGAAAGAGATGATGGAAGAGTTGCAAAAACTCATGAACGAATTGAATAAAGACGAGCTTCGAAAAGAAATAGAAAAGATGAATCTTTCTACCGAAGATTTAGAGAAAGAATTAGACCGTGCGTTGGAGCAATTTAAAGAGTTGGAAGTCGAAGAAAAGTTGAAAGAAGCTGCAGCGAAGTTGAATGAATTGTCGGATAAACAAGAAAAGTTAGCGAACGACGAATCGAAGAGTGCAGAAGAAAAACTGAAAGAACAAGAGCAGTTGAACAAAGAGTTCGAAGACGTGAAGAAAGAATTGAAAGAGGCAGAAGAGTTAAACAAAGAATTGGAGACTCCTCAAGAGATTCCGGATACAGACGGATTGAAAAAAGAGATCGACGACGAGCAAGAAAAGTCTTCTTCCGAATTGAAACAAAATAAAAAAGCCAACGCTGCGAAGTCGCAGAAGAAAGCCGCTGAGAAGATGAAGCAGATGGCGAACGAAATGCAAGACGGCATGGAAGCCGCAGAGCAAGAGCAACACGAAGAAGACATGGCTGCCATGCGCGCCTTGTTAGAGAACATTTTATCTGTGAGCTTCGATCAAGAGGCGCTCATGGAAGAGACCAAGAAGACCCAAGCCAACGATCCCCGCATGAAGACCTTGGCTCAGCGTCAGCGTAAGTTGAAAGACGACTCTCGCATGATCGAAGACAGCCTGTTCGCTTTAAGCAAGCGCGTGCCTGAGATTAGTTCAACCGTGAATCACGAAATCAACGAGATCAACGCGAACCTCGATCGTGTGATGAAAGATTTTCCAGATGGAAACATGCCGCGCATTACGCAGAATCAGCAGTCTGCCATGACCGGTTACAACAACCTAGCATTGCTGTTAGACGATGCGCTTCAACAGATGCAAGCGCAAATGCAGTCAGAATCGAAATCGAAAAAAGAAGGGAAAGGCAGTTGTAACAAACCCGGTGGAAAGGGCAAAGGAAAAGGCAAGAGCAAAGCTTCGGCTGCGCAAATGAAGCGCATGCAAGAAGGTCTTCAGAAGCAGTTGGAAGAAGCGAAGAAGAAAGGACAGAATCAAGGCAAGAACAACTCTGGCGGATCGAAGAGCGGCGGAGATGAAGGCATGGCGAAAGAATTGGCGCAGATGGCTGCTAAACAAGCCGCCATTCGCAAGATGATGGAAGAGAAGGGCAATGAACTGAACGAAGACGGAAGCGGCGCGGGCAACGAAATGAAGCAGATTGCGAAAGAGATGGAGAAGCTTCAGCGCGATATCGTGAACAACCAAATTACCGAGGAGAGTATTCGCAGACAGAACGACATTATGATTCGCTTATTGAAGGCGGAGGAGGCTGAGCGTGTTCGCGAGATGGATGAAGAGCGCAAGAGCAACGAGGCCATTAATGCCCCAGTTGGAAATCCGAAGAAGTACGAAGAATTTTTAAAGAATAAACAGAAGGGCGTAGAGACATTACGCTCGGTTTCTCCGAACTTGAAACCCTACTACAAAGAGAAGACGCAACGCTATTTCAGAAATTCTTGAAAGAAATAAATTGAACATGGCGTTTTTTTTCTCATTTTTGATACGCAAAAATTAATTCATGATCCAAGGTCGCAGACAACTTCGTTTTCCATCCGTGCTTGAAAGCATACATTTAGCTGAGAAGCTAGTAGATGATGTTTGCAGTGAATACAAGGTGAAGGAAGACTATTATGGTGAAATCTTGATTAGTTTAACGGAAGGAGTAAACAATGCTATTGTTCACGGAAACCGCATGAGAACTGATCTTCAGGTTTCATTGACCTTTGAATTGGAAGATGAAAAGATTTTGCGATTTATAATTTCTGATGAGGGTCCGGGTTTCGATTACGAAAATTTACCAGACCCCACCGCTCCTGAAAACATTGAATTACCTCACGGAAGAGGTGTCTTTTTGATGCAACGCTTAGCCGATAGATGCACGTTTAACAACGGCGGAACGGAAGTAGTTGTAGAATTCGATGTCGCAGGCACAGCGGAATAATCTTAAATTTGCCGCATGCAAGAAAAATTAGCCAATCTCGAACAGAAGAAGCAAGAAGCTTTATTGGGTGGTGGCGCGAAACGTATAGAGTCGCAGCACAAAAAAGGAAAACTCACAGCTCGTGAGCGTTTAGAAGTATTATTAGATTCAAACTCTTTCGAAGAAATTGGAATGTTGGTAACACACCGCAGCACCAATTTCGGATTAGAAAATGAAAAATATTTGGGCGACGGCGTGGTTACCGGATACGGTAAAATAAACGGACGCTTGGTGTACGTTTTCTCTCAGGATTTTACCGTAATGGGCGGATCGCTTGCTGAAGCGCACGCGCAGAAGATTTGCAAAATCATGGACTTGTCCATGAAAAACGGTGCACCGTTAATTGGTCTAAACGACAGTGGTGGCGCGCGTATTCAGGAAGGCGTGGTGAGTCTTGGCGGCTATGCCGACATCTTCTACAAGAATGTTCAAGCCAGCGGTGTTGTGCCGCAGTTGAGTGCAATCATGGGTCCATGCGCTGGCGGTGCTGTGTATTCTCCGGCCTTAACAGATTTCATAGTTATGGTGGAAAACACGAGCTACATGTTTGTGACTGGTCCGAACGTAGTGAGGACCGTAACTCACGAAGAAGTAAGCAGTGAAGATTTGGGCGGTGCAAGTGCACACAGCACGAAAAGTGGTGTTACGCATTTGACGGCAGAGAACGATGTTGCTGCGTTGAAGGTGATTCGTCAAATGCTTTCGTACATGCCGCAAAACTGCGAGGAGACTCCAGCACGCTTGCCATACGAACCTGGCAACGAAAGAAGGGAAGGGTTAAATGGAATTATTCCTGCGAATCCGAATCAACCGTACGACATTAAAGAAGTGATTGCAGCTGTTGTAGACGAAGAGTCTTGGTTGGAAGTACATAAAGATTACGCTGAAAATATTGTGGTTGGTTTCGCACGCCTTGCTGGAAGAAGCATTGGTATTGTTGCGAATCAGCCTGCGTTTTTAGCAGGTGTATTAGACATTAAGAGCAGCAACAAGGCTGCACGCTTCGTAAGATTCTGCGATGCGTTTAACATTCCGTTATTGGTGTTGGAAGACGTTCCTGGATTCTTACCGGGCACCGATCAAGAGTGGAATGGAATTATTTCCAACGGGGCGAAATTGCTTTATGCATTCAGCGAAGCAACGGTTCCAAGGGTTACTGTCATTACACGCAAAGCGTACGGCGGAGCCTACGACGTAATGAACAGCAAGCACATTGGTGCAGACATGAACTTCGCTTGGCCATCGGCAGAGATTGCCGTAATGGGAGCGAAAGGGGCGGCGGAAATTATCTTCAAAAAAGAAATTGCAGAAGCTGCCGACAAAGACGTGAAGTGGAAAGAAAAAGAAGCTGAGTATGCGACGCTTTTCGCAAACCCTTACAGCGCAGCTGAACGCGGATATGTAGATGAAGTAATAGAGCCAGCGGTGACTCGCGAGAAGTTGATTCGTGCATTTGAAATGCTTGAAAACAAAGTAGAGAAAATGCCACGCAAGAAGCACGGAAACATTCCATTGTAATTCGAAAATATGCCTTTGATCTTACCTGTTAACGGTGTTTCTCCGACTTGGGGCGACGAGTGTTTCATTGCTGAAAACGCAACGATTGTTGGTCAGGTTACCATGGGAAATCAATGCAGGGTGTGGTTCACCGCTGTGGTTCGCGGCGATGTGAACACCATTGAAATAGGCAACAAAGTAAACATTCAAGACGGCGCTATTATTCACGGCACCTATCAGAAAGCCGGAACTAAAATTGGCAACAACGTTAGTATTGGTCACCGCGCCATGGTTCACGGATGCACCATTCACGACAATGTACTTATTGGAATGGGCGCTATAGTCATGGACAATTGTGTGATTGAGGAGAACTGCATTATTGCAGCCGGCGCCATTCTTACCGAGGGAACGCATGTGAAAAGTGGAAGTGTGTATGCGGGTATTCCAGCAAAAAAAATCAAAGACCTTTCTCCGGAATTGTTTCAAGGTGAAGTGCAGCGTATAGCGAATAACTATGTCATGTACTCATCGTGGTTTCAACCTAAAAAATAATATTTTATGTGGAAGAAGTTGCTTGTCGTTGTATGCGCATTAGCATCATCTTGTGCTTTCGCTCAGTCGAAAGACACTATCATTAATTTTCGCGGAATGTCTATTCCCATGAACCTTTCCTTTAGCGATGAATTCAACGGGAGTAATTTAGATCGCACCAAGTGGAAGTTGAATGAAGGAGTCATGCGCGATGCCGATCAAAAGAATTCACATCAATGGTTAACGAAGGAGAGTATAGTTCTGAAAGACGGTAAGGTTTCTATTCTCACCACCCCAAATGAACGTGTGAATCAGAAATTTTATATCTGGATTACAGATGGAATGAAAGAGCGTTCGGGTAATTTTAGTTACGATACGGGAGAGTTCGAATCGAACAATTTTTTCCATTGGGGGTATTATGAAATTCGCTGTCAATTACCTAAGGGAAGAGATGCGTGGCCGGCCTTTTGGCTCTATGGTGAATCTGATGGCACCAACAACGAGATAGATGTTTTCGAATTTTGGAACGAAGAAAATATGTTAGGCGGTTACAGTGAAAAGAAAGAATCACGTGTTCAGCACATGACTGTTCATTACAACAAGCGCATGTCTGGAAGAGGTGACAAATTGCCATTTGACGGATCAGAGGGTATGCATACTTATGGTGTGTTGTGGACTGAAAACGCTATTGTGTGGTATACAGATGGAAAAGAAATGCGCACGCTTTACAGATATAAAAAAGCGAGTGATCGCAAGGACGGAAAGATTGGCGAAGGAAGAGAGGAAAATGTTTTCCCTCGATCCCCTATGAAAATGCTCGTAGACATGGCCATGCAGCAAACGAGCAATCGCTTGCCTTTGGAAAGAAATGCCTTTATTGTTGATTATGTGAGGGGGTATGTATTTAAGTAGAAGCCTTTTTCCTTAAAATACTTTCCAACCAAACACTTGAAAGAATAAGCACAGCACCGACGTAAAAAAGTGGACGCATGTGTTCCGATTGACCGTAAAAAAGCAGGGCCAAGACGATGGTGTAAACGGGTTCAAGGTTTATGGCAATGGCGCAGGAGAATGGCGAGAGATGCTTCATGACATTGACACTCGCAATGAAGGCGAAGGCCGTTGTAACTGTTCCAAGTAAAACAACTAAGAGCCAGTCGTAGCTAGATAATTCTGATATGATATGCCATTCTTGTTGAAATGAAATGACAGCAACGAGGACGACACTTCCACCTAACATTTCATAAAACGCAATGTTACTTGCGTGAATGGTGCGAATGAATTTTCCGTTGAAGGAGGAAAAAATAGCGGCGAATAAGGCGGCTAACAAGGCGAATACGATTCCCCAGGCGTACTCCATTTCAACATTGAAAATAACGGCGACCCCCGCAGTAACCAAAGTCCCAAGGGCAAGCTCCTTCCACACAAATTTCTTTCTCGTGAATAAAGGTGAAACAAGCGCAACAAAGAAGGCTGTTGTGCTAATGACCGCAAGGGCTGTGCTGACGTTGCTGATGTGAATACTGTAAAAAAAACACAGCCAATGCGCGGCGGTAAGAACACCCACGAACAAAAGTTTAATGAGATCGAATCGCGAAACAATAAACGTCTTCTTCCAGAAAAACTTATAAATTGAAATGGAAACAAGGGCCACCATCATGCGCAAGAAAACCAATACTGTTACGGAAAAGCTCAGTTCTTTTCCAAGGATTCCTGTGAACCCCCAAAGAAATACAATGAAGTGAAGTAAGACCAGTGCCTTATTTCGTTCCTTCATTTTTTTCGGGCTCGAATTCTACAACGCCACCGCTAACGACATACTTCATTAGGTCTAATGAGTTTCCGGCAATAAGCTTTACGTTGCTCCGAGGAACAATGACCAAGTGCCCAGAAAAACTGTAGCTCATTGGAATATACACCCCAACCTTACCAGCTTCTGCTTCTCCAATTTCTTGTAGGTCTTCGTCCGTAACAAATCCAATAATTTCTACATCGTGTTCTTTGCTTAATCTA
>Ga0114969_10004825_pt1 | contig 10628 bp, 6 predicted proteins | sample M_130807_MF_Meta_FD_87316 | JGI IMG/M metagenome (GOLD analysis project Ga0114969, IMG submission 87316) | Freshwater microbial communities from Lake Montjoie, Canada to study carbon cycling - M_130807_MF_MetaG | ecosystem: Environmental > Aquatic > Freshwater > Lake | place: Lake Montjoie...
CGGGAACCCCATGGAATTGCAGCACCGCGATGTGCCCGTCCCGGGCCGGGGCCACCGCCTGTTTGAGGTTCTCCAGCGTCCAGACCGGCCGCGCGTCCCCCGTCGTCGGCACCAGCAACGGGTGGTCCTCGCGCGGCTCGTACGCAATCCCGCGCCCGGTCTCGTAGGCGAATTCCGGCTGCGCGCCCCGCCGCGCGAACCGGATCCCCAGTTCCCTCAGGATCGGCAGGGCGCCGGGATGGATGGCATTCCCCGGATATCCAAAACTCACCGGACGCGGGATCCCGTGCTCCGCGCAACGCCCGTTGATGAACTCGATCTCGTGCCGCAACCGACCCAGCGAATCCGCGGAAACCCCCATGTGGGTCTGGGTATGGTTGCCGACCTCGAATCCGTCGCGGTGCAAGTCCGCGATCTGCGCCCACGTCATGTAGTCCGTCTTGTTGGTGGCGAAGGTGAATCCTTCCGTGATGAAGAAAGTCGCGCCATAGCCGTTCTTCTTCAGCAGGGGCCGGACGTTGGCGTGGAGCGACGCCACGGAATCGTCGAAGGTCAGGACCACCAGTTTGTCCCGGATGGGCTCGAGTGGCTTGCGAACGACCTTCGGCGACTCGAGATACTCCCGGCGCAATCGTCCGAGTTCGCCCCGGATGTCCGTGCCCTCGTAAAACCAGAGCCAGCCCCTGGCTTCGCGCGTCTCGCCGGGCGGGCAATCCGCGAGCCGGGGATCCGAATGGATGCACGGCACCGGCGGGTTCTGCCAGACGCGGTCGAGGGCGTCCCATGCGGTGATGATCCACCGGCGGCCTGCATCGTCGCGCACCGCGGCGAACGGACCGTCGAGAAGTTTGTTGGCGTTCGTCTGCGCCGCGAATCCCGGTGCCCGGCCGAGCATGACGCAGACCTGCGCGCGGATCCCGCCCAGCGTCTTGTCCGTGCCGTTCCGCAACCACCACCGGAACTCGACCCGGGCCGGCCCCGGCCGGGCGCGCACCCCGAAGGCGATCCCGTTCGGCAGGGTGCGTTCCCCCGCGAACGACCCGTCGCCGCGCGGACTCCATTCGAGTCGCGGCAACTTCAGCCCCGCCTTGTCCCAGATCGTCGGCACATGGGTGTGGGCCAGATAGGTCAGGCCCAGATCGGTCCAGATCGCCTCCGGCACGTCCACCACCACGTACCCGCGGGGATCCCACGGCGTGAACACGCTCAACTTGGTGTCGCGCTGCGGGTCGATCGCCCCGTCGAAAAACCCCAGCCTCGGGTGCCGACCGCCCGGATAGGGCAACATTTTCACCGGCGCGGAAGGATCCCGCGGCGCCGGCGCTCCCCCGATCCCGAATCTTCCGATCGCCGCCGCGATTTCGGGTTCCGCGAGTCCCGTGGCGTCGCGGATCTCGGCCGGGGTGAATCCATGGTGGACCACCAGGTTGTCCAACCACGAGCGGAGGTCGTCGTCCCCGCGGGGCGGTCGCGACTCGTCGGCGCGGCCGACGGACAACGCGAGCAGGAACCCGGCAAGAACGGGGAACACGCGGGATACCACAATCACGGCTTTCATCGGGGATTCTCGGGAGACGTTCGATCCTGACCCGTGGCCGCCGAGGTGACGAGAGGGATCGAGGCCGGCGCGATCCTGCGGCCATCCGCCGTCCCCCGACACCGACCGCCCGGCCCGCGGTCCCCCGAGGCAACGCGGCGGAACAGGGATTGAATCCCCCGGCGCCACCACCCCACCCTGACTGCCATGAGCAAGCCTGCCTGCCCGATGTGCACGATGGAGGACGTCCTGGAACACCCCGACCGATGGGAGTGCGTCACCTGCGGCCACGAATGGCCGCGCGAGGCCGCCGTCGAGGCCGCCCCCACCGCGCGCGTGGTCAAGGACGCCCATGGGACCGTGCTCGCCGACGGCGACTCGGTCATCCTCATCAAGGACCTGAAACTCAAGGGTTCGTCCCAGATCCTCAAGGGCGGGACCAAGGCCAAGGGCATCAAACTCGTGGACGGCGACCACGAGATCTCCTGCAAGATCGAGGGAAGCGCCATGGGCCTGAAGGCCTGCTTCGTGAAGAAGGCCTGACGCCCGGGCTTCAATACGCCGTCGCCCGCTGCTCCAACCAGACGAGATCGCGCTTCGCCCGGTCCAGATCGTCTTTCCCCGCGGCGGTGACCGCAACGTTCAGCGGGATGAGCGTGCCCCGCTTGATCGGGCGCTTGAAGAACCCCGACACCCAACGGTGGATCTCCGAGTGTCCGTCCGCGAAGGCGAGCCCTCCCGACCCGCCGTGGTTCGCGCTGGGAAAATCCACCACCGTGGATCCCGCCGTGTCCGGCGCGTCGAGGCTGTACCCCTGCATCGCGATGACGAAGTAACCGTCGTTGATGCTGTCCTGGCGCTCGTCCAGCAGGACGATGGTCTGCGAAGGGCCGGGCTTGTTGAGGTCCGAATCCTTGCGGAAGACCGTCCACCGGTTCCGGCCGGTCTGGGAATCGCCCCACTCCGGGCCGCCGGTCCAGCAATTCATCGACATGCTCCGGATGCGGGGAACTTTTTGCTTCAGGTTGTTGACCGCCATCTCGGTGTCTCCCGGACAATGCCAGATGCCGAGGCTCTTGCCGCAGTAGGGCCACAACAGGCTCTTCTTGGTATAGGTCTCGTGGTCCCAGTTGCTCGGGCTGGTCGGTTGGCTGCTGTCCAGCCAACTGCCCGCCGTCCAGTTCGGCGTCTCGGCCCGCTCGCCGGGGGCCGTCCAGTTCGCCGCGCCGATGAACCGCCCGGCGTTGTCCTCGTAGTAGAGCCGCCACGCCATGGCCAATTGCCGCGAGTTGTTCATGCACTGGATGCCCTGGGCCTTGGTCTTGGCCTTCGACAACGCCGGCAACAGCATGCCGGCAAGGATCGCGATGATCGCGATCACCACCAGCAACTCGATGAGGGTGAAGCCGCCGCGGCGCGGCGCTCGTGGACGGAGGCCCGGGGATTGCGTGGGTATCATGGAATTTCCGGCATCGGTGTGGATGACGGCTTCGTGGTCCCCGGCCGCTGATTTGGCAAGCCGGTAATCGGATTCCGCCCGAACCCCGGGCAGTCGCTGCCATCGACCCATGGGCCGCGGCGGAGCGTGGGGACGGAATCCCCCGCCCCCGTCCTAGACCGACCCGGCGACCACCCCGAGGCCGGTCCAAAGCCAGAGGAGCCGCCGCGCCGCCTCGGTCCGGCCCCATCGGGCCATCCAACCCGTGGGCGATGCACCCGAAGCCACCAAAGCCCGCAACGCATCGGCCTGCCCCACGGAAAGGGATGCCTCGAGGCGCAGGTCGAAGACCGGACATTTCAGGACCACCGTCACCTTCCCCTTCGCCCGGGCCGCCTTGAAACGGGCCGAGTACAGTCCCGTCCACAACAGGCTGCCCTTGCGGGTGCCGGCACCCGGGATGTCCGACGGCCCCTGCCCCTGCCGTCGGAACAGAAGCCGGTGGAATCCCGCCGGCCGGACTTGGTCGAGTCGCTCGGCCAAGTCGCCGATGCCGGCCGGGAACAGGGGACGACACTTGTCCCCTTCCATGGCGAGACGCAGCGTCATCGGAAGGAGCCAGACGCCGGCCAGATCCAGGCCGCATCGGCCCGCCGCCGCCCTCCATTGCGCGAGCGGGAGGCTGTTGATGAAGGGACCGCAGACGTCGTTGGCGAGATAGCTCGCCGACAGCTTGGACAGCTCCGTCATCCCGTCGTCGTGGAGCGAATCCCAGACGGCCAGCAATTCCCGGAGCCGGCGCTCGTCCCGCATCTCGCCCACCTTCAGTCCGAAAGAAGCCAGCCACGGCCTCAGCCGCGTCGACGGGTGCCCCTCGCCGTTCACCCCGAGATAAAGCGTGCCCCGGGGCGCCAGGATGCCGGCAAGGTTTGCCAGGACCCGCGCGGGCTCGGTGATATAGCTGAGCACCCCGTGGCAGGTCGCCAGGTCGAAGTCGCCGCCGGTCTTCGCGGCGAGGTCCGGATCGGTGAGGTCCGCGACGCGGAATTCGATGGGCCGCGGCGTGCCGATGGCTTTCTGCAGGCGCTTCGCGAGGGCGATCGAACGCGGGCTGAAATCCACCGCCACGATCTCCGCCTTCGGAAAGTGGCGCTGGATCTGGAACGCTTCCGGTCCCGTGCCGCAACCGGCGACCAAGATCCGGCGCGGCTCCGGGCAACCGGGACGCCCGATCGCCTGCATCCATTTCGGCGAAGGCAACGAGCCGCCCTTCGTGGCCAACGCCCGGAGATCGTCGCCGGGATACGGTCTGCGCTCGTAGCTGCGGCGGGTCTTTTCCGCGGGCGTCACGGCGGGTTTCAAGCGGCACCCACCCACACCCGCTTGCCGTTCGTGTTCTTGATCTCCGCCACCTTCTTGCCCGTGCTGCCGAACCACGCGTGGATGTTCACCGGCTTCATCTGCAACTTGACGGCCAAATCCTTCACGCTGAGTCCCTCGGCTCCCGCTTCTTTCAGCAGGGCGATGATGTTTTCCTTCAGCTGTCCCCGCTTCTGGCGCTGGCCCTCGCCCCCCTCGCCCGCGGCCCCGGCAGCAGCGGGTTTGCCCGGCTTCGGCCCCCGGCGGGGCGCGCTCTCCGCCGGACTCCCGGCGTTGTAGCCCTCGAGCACCCTGTCGATGTCGGCGATCTTCCTCCGCAAGGATTCCTTCTCCTCCAGCAACTGCGTGATGCGCCTGAAGTCCGCCGCGGTCAGTTTCGTGAAATCCATGGTGCCGCAACCCTGCGCGGAACCCGGCCATCGGACAATCCCTGGATTCCGACGCGGGCGCGCACGGGAGCATCCGACTGGCGGCAATGGGGCGCCCGACCCACGTCGATGCCGAAGGCGTCGGGAGGCACCCGGCGGAAACGGCGGTCTCCTACCGGCGCCTCGACTCCATCAGCACCCGCAGTTCCTTGGTCCGCTTTTGTGCGACGGCGATTTCCGCGGGGGACAGGGTCTCGCCGAGGCGGTCGCGCGTTCCCATGGCCTCCGCCAGTTCCGCGAGGGCCGGTTCCCCCTGGAGACTGAGGTGAAAAACCGCCGTGTTGTACCAGGCGAATGCCTCGACGGGATCCTTGGGGACGCCGATCCCCTCGGCGTGCATCGCGCCGAGATTCGATTGCGCCGTCGCGTTCCCCTGCTCCGCCGCCTTGCGGAACCATCGCGCCGCCTCGGCCTCGTCGCGGGGAACGCCCTGCCCATTGGCATGGGCGAACCCGAGCTTGTTCTGCGCGTTGGCATGCCCCTGCTCGGCCGCCTTCCGATACCACTTCGCCGACTCGACGTCGTCCTTGCCGACGCCTTTCCCGTTGGCATAGGCCCATCCGAGCGAATGCTGCGCCTCCATGTCGCCTTGGTCGGCGGCCAATCGAACCCACTTCGCCGCCTCGACCTCGTCCCGCGCCAATCCCTGGGCATTGAAATACGCGAACCCCAGGTTGCGTTGCGCGGCGGCATTCCCTTGGGCCGCGGCCTGCCGATACCACTTCAAGGCCGCGTCGAAATCCCTCCCCACCCCACGTCCGTTCACGAGCGCCCAGCCCAGCCGGTATTGCGCGTCCGCGTCCCCCTGTTCCGCGGCCTTGCGGAGCCATTGCACCGCTTCGTCGTCGGATTTCGCGACGCCCTCGCCCTCGAAGAAGGCGATCCCGAGACGGGCCTGCGCGGCGGCGACACCTTGCTCGGCGGCCTTTCGGAACCACTGCGCCGCCGCCACGGGATCGCGGGCGACGCCCTCGCCCGCGGCCAACCGGAGACCGAGTTCGTTCTGGGCCGCGGCATTGCCCTGGTCCGCGGCTTTCCGGAACCAAGCCACCGCCGCGACCGGATCCCGATCCACGCCCTCGCCCTTCGCGTGGCGCATCCCCAACGCCAACTGGGCGGCCGCGTCGCCCCGCCCGGCGGCGGCGCGGAGTTCTTCCAAGGCATCGGGCTTCGCCTCCGGCACCGGCTTCGCCGCGGCGGGAGCCGGCAGGTTCGTCGCCACCACCGGCCCCGCCGCGTTCGTCGCGGCCAGGGGAACCGGCACCGCCCTCGCGACGTCCTGCGTGGACGCCAATCGCGGGACCCTTTGCAAGGCCTGGTTCGACACCGTCGTCGTGGCAACGGGTGCCGGCGCCTTTTTTTCCGGCTCGCGGCCGCAACCGGAAAGTCCCCAGCCCAGCACCGCGGCAAGCCCGAGCCGGACGACACCCGGACCAACGGCGACTTTGCGGGAACCGTCATCGGGATTGGATCGCGTCATCACCGCGGACCATCTCGCGCCGGCGTCCCCTCATGTCAATGGGCTTCCCCGGACGGGTCCGGACGGTAGGTTCCCCCCGATGCACGTTCGTGAGATCGTCCCGTGGGTGTTCCTTCTCGCCCTGGCGCTCGCGGCCCGCGCCGCCGACACCGCCGATCCCGTCTCGCGAACCAACGTCTTTCGCTCCGGCGCGCAGGGCGCCCACACCTACCGCATCCCGGCGCTGGTGGCGACGACCCGCGGGACGCTCCTGGCCTTTGCCGAAGCCCGCAAGACCGGCAGCGGCGACGCGGGCGACATCGATCTGGTGCTCCGACGCAGCACCGACCAAGGCCGGACGTGGTTGCCCCCGCAAACCGTCTGGGACGACGGGTCGAACACCTGCGGCAATCCTTGCCCGGTGGTCGACCGCGACTCCGGCACGATCTGGATGCTCATGACCTGGAATCGCGGCACCGATGCCGAATCGCGGATCATCGCCGGCCAAAGCCAGGACACCCGCCGCGTCTTCGTCGCCAACTCCATCGACGACGGACTCTCGTGGTCCAAACCCCGCGAGATCACGTCCGACGTGAAACGTGCCGACTGGACCTGGTACGCCACGGGTCCCGGGGCCGGCATCCAGATCGAACGCGGCCCCCACCGGGGCCGCCTCGTGATCCCGTGCGACCACATCGAGGCGGCCACCCGCCGCTATTATTCGCACGCGATCCATTCGGACGATCATGGGCTCACCTGGAAGCTGGGAGGATCGACGCCCCGGGACGGGGTCAACGAGTGCGAGGTGGTCGAACTCACCGGCGACCGACTCCTCCTCAACATGCGGAACTACCACAAGAGCCAACGGGTCCGCCAGCAGGCGGTGAGCGGGGACGGAGGGATGGTTTGGACGGACCAGCGGCACGTGCCGGAACTCTCCGATCCAATCTGCCAGGCCAGCATCCGCCGCCATTCCTGGCCGGAGCCGGGTCGCCGGAGCGTCCTGTTGTTCGCGAATCCGGCGGGCGGCAAACGCGAGGGGATCACCGTGCGGGCCAGTTTCGACGAGGGCCGGACCTGGCCGGTCTCCCGTTTGCTCGACCCGCGACCGGGCGCCTATTCGTGCCTCGCGATCCTGCCGGACGCCACCATCGGCCTCCTGTACGAGGCGGGGGACAAGGGCCCCTACGAGAACCTCGTCTTCGCGCGTTTCCCATTGGGTTGGCTGACCGCGGACCCGCCGTGACCGGACCCGGCGCAAGCCCGGGATGCCGGCGGGCGGACTGCTGTTCACCGACACGACGCCGGCCGCGGATGCGAAACTGTTCCGCGCGGTCTTCCCCTAGCCCTGGCCAACCGGATCCGGGATCAGTATCCCGAGAGGCTCTTGAGGTCGCTTCCCGCCTCCACGAAAGGCCCCCAGGGAATGCCTCCTCCCAGGCCGTCGGAGCTCGGGAAACCGCCCGAGCCGCCGCCGACCCGATTGGCGACGTAGCCGAAGAGTTTGGCCATGAACTCGGCGTTGTGCAGCGCGCCGTCCAGCGTGGAGGCGATGTCCTGGATCAACGCCGCGTACTCGAGCGCGGCGAGTTTCCCGGTGGGATCGTTGCGCATGAGCGGGTTGTTGCCCGCGTACCCATACAGGTTCATGTCGCCCCCGGCGAACTCGAGCGGGTCTTCCTGGGTGAAACGCCCGAGCCACGGATCGTAGAAGCGCGCGCGCATCTCGTAGAGTCCCAGCGCGGCGTTGTGGAACCGGCCGGCAAAACCCAACGGCTCGTTCCCGGCGGGCTGTCCGCCCCGCGGATTGCCGAAGGCATCGACATCGCGCCACCACGCCAGCTTCCCCGCGGCGTCGGTGGCGCCCAACACCGTTCCCATGTGGTCTTTCAGCAGCAACCGCACTCCCGTGCCGGCGCGCCACACGGCATGGAAATCGTCGAGTCGGTCGGGCGAATAGAGAAACGCGGCGTTCACCGCGAGCGCCCCGTCGGCAAACTCGGCGACCGGCATCTGGCGGTCGTAAACGATCCACGTCTTCGCGCCGTCGACGCTGCGGCTCATCATCCGGCCCGCGTAATCGTACTCGAACGCCACGGTGGTTGCCGCCGGGGCGGCCGCGTCGGGGTGGACGGTGGCCAGCACCAGCTGGTTGCGATGGTCGTACCGATACCGCGTCACTTGCCCCGTGGCGGCGTCGGTCTTTTCCACGACGTTGCCCTCCCCATCGTACGAGAATCCCAGCGGACCGGCCTTGAGGACGCGGTTGCCCGGGCCGACCAAGGACGGGCCGGGCAGCCGATGCGACGCGATGCGGACCCCCGTCGCGTCGTACGAATAGCTCTCCGATGGTCCCGCGGTGTGGGCCACGGCGACCAACTGGTCCAGCACGTCGTAGGTGTTGGCGGTGACGTCGCCGGCGCGGGCGATGCCGACGATGCGACTCTCGGCGTCGCGCACGAGCGTGGCCACCGCGTCCGGATGCAACGGCGCGCCCACGGCATCCAGATGCGACTGGCCCACGAGCCTGCCGAGCGGGTCCCACGCGAACGTCGTCCGGGAGCGCAATGCCGGGCTCGAGCCCTGGTAACGCCGGATCTCGGAGACCAACCCGCCGGCATCGCGGGCGAATTGGATGTCCGGCCCCTCGAAGAAATTGTTCGGCGGGCTCCATTGCAGCCGTTGCAGCGCCGACCCCAGATAGGTCGCCGTCATGAAGAAGAAGTCGCTCCCTCCCGTGAGCGTGATCTGGGTCGGCGCGGTGCTGTCCCCCGCGACGACCTCGGACGTCCCGCAGCACGGCCCGCCGCCGCCCGGCCCCGCCACGCCGTTCCGCTCCCAGTTGTAGAGAACGTTGCGACGGACTTGTCCCGGATAGGCCACGCTCACCTGCGAGGGCCGCGGCAAAGCCCCCAGGATGTCCCAGCTCGAGCTGCCGTCGGTGACCTGGTAGAGCGCGCCGTGGAAATAGGAGTAGGCGAAATCCCGGACCACCGCGCCGTCGGGACCGTGCCAACGCTCGTGGGTGATCCGGTTGTTCGCGTCGTGCTCGAACGTGCGGCGCTTGCCGTTGCGGTTGACGATCTCGATGACGTTGCCCACCGGGTCGTAGGCCTTGGTGGCGGAAGCTCCCGCCGCGTCGGTGTAGCGGACCGGCCGGTTCAACGCGTCGTATTCCAAACGCGAGACGTTCCCGGCCGCATCGGTGAGCGCGACCAGGTTTCGCTGGGGATCGTATCCGCCGACGATGGCCGTGCCACCCGGCCTCACGACCTTCTCCACTTTGCCGTCGGTGGCGACATGCCGCAGCGCGGTCCGGCCCAGACGGTCGGTGAACCGGATCGTGCCGTCGGGATCGGTCTGGATGACGGTGTGGTTTCCCAGCGGGTCGGTCTCGCCCGTCAGCACCCCCTGGGCGTCGTAGGTGAACCCGTACGCGCCCCCGCCCGGGAGCGTCGCGTGGAGAAGCGTGCCGTTCGCCGCGTAGGTGGTTTGCACCGAGAAACCCCGGTTGTTGGCCACGCGTTCCAGACGGCCCAGCGTGCTGTATTCGCGCGTGGTCACCGCGATCGGATCCGAGGCCCCGCTCTCCGTCACGCTCTCCCGGACGAGGTATCCCTCGGCGGAATAGGCATAGTCGACCGTCGGCTCGCCGGCGACCTGCCGGCGCGTGAGCCGGCGCTGGCCGTCGTACGAGAATTGCGACGTCTGCCCGTCGAACGTGCTCCGGGTCAGCACGTCGCCCGCCGCCGAGTAGGTCGCCTGGAAACTCTCGCCAAACCCAATCGGCGGCTGCAACCCCGTGAGGTTGCCCCGCGCGTCGTAGGTCCACCGCGTCGTGTTCCCCCGCGCGTCCGTGCGCGCGGTGGGTTTGTCCGGGTTCGACGGGTCGCCATAGACGGTGGTCGTCACCCCGCCGAGCGCGTCGGTTTCCCGCGTCACGTTGCCGCGCGAATCGTACGCGAGCGACGTCACGTTGCCGTTGCGATCGGTGATCGCGCCCGTGAAGCCCCCGGGATTCCACGCCTCCTGCGTCCGGTTCCCGTTCGCGTCGACCGTCGCGACCAACCGCCCGGCCGCGTCGTATTCGTACGACACCCCGACGCGTCCCAACGGATCGCTCACGTCCTTGAGCCGGTGCGCCGGATCCGGATGGTAGGACATCCTCGTCGCCCGCCCGTCGGCGTCGGTCACGGTCGCGAGGTCGCCGTTGGCGTCGTAGCCGTAATCCACGGTCAACCCGTCCGGCCCGACCAACCGCGCGATCCGTCCTTTCGCGTCGCGGACGAACTGGATCCCCGTGCCGCCGCTGTGCCGGAGACCGTCCGCCGTCGCCACCAGCGTGTTGCCGCTCGGATCCCGCGCCTCGACGAAACCCGTGGCCTC
>Ga0114969_10004826_pt1 | contig 10626 bp, 13 predicted proteins | sample M_130807_MF_Meta_FD_87316 | JGI IMG/M metagenome (GOLD analysis project Ga0114969, IMG submission 87316) | Freshwater microbial communities from Lake Montjoie, Canada to study carbon cycling - M_130807_MF_MetaG | ecosystem: Environmental > Aquatic > Freshwater > Lake | place: Lake Montjoie...
AGTTGAAGGGTTTTATGTTAAAGAAATTAAAGAATATATGGCTATAGGAGCTGGTATGGATTTTGCTTTAGCGGCTTTATATCTAGGGTCTTCAGTACATGACGCTATTAAAACAGCTTGTCATCTATCAATTTTATGTGAAGAACCCATAAACATTATAGAAATTAATAAAAAATGAAATTTAACTTTATAAAAGATAAAAAAATGGAAAATTTATACGACTACTTTTTACACTATAACATTTATAGTGAAGAGTGGAACGCTATTTTAAGAAATGAAACAAACCAATATATGGGGGGTGTTAAAGATGTTGCCATCTTCACCAACAAAGATATTAATAAATTAATTGAAAAGATTAATTCACTACAAATTCATGAAAATTTATAATATGGCACATATAGAACAAAAAAAATATTTAGATAGAATAAAAGAAAAATTCCCACAAGCTTTTAAAGATTGTAAAGTATTGGATATAGGATCATTTGATGTTAATGGGAATGAAAAACCTTGGTTTGATAATTGTGATTTTATTGGGTTAGATATTGGACCAGGTAAAGGTGTAGATGTTGTTTGTCCAGCAAATGAATATGACGCACCTGACAAAAGTTTTGATACTATTATATCTTGTGAATGTTGGGAACACAATCCTTTTTATAAAGAAAGTATTATAAACTCTGTTAGAATGTTAAAATCTGGTGGTTATTTTATTTTTACTTGTGCAACAACAGGTAGACCTGTACATGGAACAAAAACACAAGATAAAATAGATAGAGAAAAATCTGTTACGGCCCAAGGGAATACATCTGATAATTGGGTAACAATGCCTAACGTTTTTAGAGATAATTGGGATAGTGAATACTATAAAAATGTAACAGAAGAAGATGTACGTAAATGTGTTAACATAGAGGAAACTTTTTCATCCTATCAATTTGAGGTTGAGAATAATCATTGTGATTTATATTTTTGGGGGGTTAAAAAATGAGTTTAAGTGTTGTTATAAGTACAAAAAAAATTGATTCTGTTTTTAAAGATCATGTGATTAAAACTTCTGGTTTAAAAGATATTGATTTAATTATGTATGAAAATCCTAACGGAATTTCTTTAACTGAAATATACAATAAAGGATTAAAGGATTCTAAAAACAATATTGTAGTTTTTTGTCATGACGATATTATTTTTGGTAAAGAAAAATGGGGTGTTAAACTTTTAAAGGAGTTTGATAAAAGTGAGTACGGTATTTTAGGTGTTGCTGGTAGTACGTATATGGCACCTAACGGTAGGTGGTGGGAAGACCAAACTAAAATGGTTGGTATAGTAAAACATACTCGTGATGGTAAAACGTGGGAGAGTAAATATAGTTCTAAATTTGATAACCCTATTGAAACTTGTTGTGTAGATGGTGTGTTTTTTGCTTGTGATAAGAATAAAATTAAAAATAATTTTGATGAAGATTTTAAAGGTTTTCACTTTTATGATATAGATTTTTCATTTGGTAACCATATTGGTGGTGTTAAAGTGGGCGTAACTTTTGTTGTGGAATTAATACATAAATCTATAGGTATGACAAATGAAGAATGGGATAAGAATCGTAATCAGTTCGTAGAAAAATATACGTTTATCCCAAACACTAAAGAACCTTGTTTACCTGTAAAAATAAAGTCAAAAATAATTTTTGAAGATAAAGAATTTAAATTTAAAGAAACCCCTAAAGTTGAAGTTATTATACCTAATATAAATAATTTTAAACTATTAACTGGTTGTATAAATTCTTTTTTAAACAAATCTAAATACCCAAACATTAAAATAACTGTGGCCGATACAGGTAGTGATGATGAAAATTTACCTAAAATAAAAAAATTTTGTGAAAAAAATAATATTAAGTTAATTGAGTATTCTTATTATCACTTTGAAAAAATTAATAACGATGTTGTTAAAAACCATTTAGATAATGATACCGAATTACTTTTATTTTGTAATAATGATGTTGAATTAATAAATGATTGTGTTTCTGAAATGGTTAACATTTATCTTAAGAATAAAAAGAATTGCGGTACGATAGGGGCTAGGTTATATTTTGCTGATAATACAATACAACATGCTGGTATAGATTTAGTTGGAATGGTTAATGATAAAAAAGAATTTGGTCTTAGAATAGGTCATGTAGGTTTTAGAAGTGAGTATAACTACCCTAATTACGATAAAATTGATTCATTAGGTAATACGGCGGCCCTTCAAATGGTCCCAAAAAAATTATTTTTTGATTTGGATTTTTTTCCGGAATATTACATTGATTCATTATCTGATGTAGAATTTAATGCTAAATGTTTATTATGGGGTAAAAATAATTATTTCGCTCATAATGCGGTAGCGTATCATTTTGAAAGTCAAACTAGAGATGTAAAAGGTCAAATTAAACAAGAAGATTATTTAAGAGTTGTAAATTATTTTAAAGTAAATAAAAAAATAATGGGTAAATTAAAAATTATGAAAATATGAAAATAGGCGTTTCTTACAATCTTTTTGACGGTGAGGAACTGTTAGAAGGTTCTATAAAATGTATAAGAGATGAGGTTGATTATATATCAGTAGTATATCAAACAGAATCTAATTTTGGTAATCCTTGTGATGAAAATTTAATACCTTTATTAAATGATTTATTAAAAAAAGGTTTAATTGATGAATTATTTGAATACAAACCTAAAATTAATAAAGGTGGACATCACAATGAAATAACCAAAAGAAATATTGGTGTTTCTTTATCTTTAGGTGCTGGGTGTACACACCACATGTCAATGGATTCTGACGAATATTATTTATTAAAAGAATTTCAATACATGAAAAAAACAGTACAAGAAGGTAATTACGATTCGGCCGCTTGCCAATTACTAACGTATTATAAAGAACCTATTTATATTTTAGACCCACCAGAAGATTATTATGTTTCTTTATTATATCGAATAAAACCAAGTTCTGAATATAAAATAGGTAGTAGATTACCTGTCTTAGTAGACCCTACTAGATGTATGGAACCTGGTAATTGTAAAATATTTACTAGAGATGAAATGCAAATGCACCATTTTAGTTATATTAGAAAAAATGTTAAAAGAAAACTTCAGAATTCTTCAGCCGTAGTTAACTTTAAAGATAGGGTTGATGGTTTAGTTGATTACCATAATAAATGGGAATATCCAAAACAGGCTTTGATGGCTGGCGTACCAGATAAATTATATAAAATTAAAAAAGTAGAAAATCTATTTATATGAAAACAGTTTTAACGGTAACTGGTATTAGACCTGATTTTATTAGAATGTCAGAAATTTTCAAAAAATTAGACCAAAATTTTAACCACATATTAATACATACAGGGCAACATTTTGATAAACTATTGTCTGATATTTTTTTTGAGGAATTAGAAATTCGTAAACCTGATTATAATTTGGAAATTGGTGGTCCGGGAAAAGAACATTTTCATCAAATGGGTGATTTATCCGTTAAATTAATCGAACTTATTAGAGAAAAAAATTTAAATCCAGATATTATATTATTTCTAGGTGACTCTAACTCAGTGACATCAGCTGTATCACTAAAAAAGGAAGGTTATAAAATTGGTCATATTGAAGCTGGTATGAGATCCGGTGATAAAAGAATGTTAGAAGAAATTAATAGAACCGTTTGTGATCATTGTAGTGATTTATTATTTGTATATCACGAAAATTATAAGACTAAGTTGAATAAAGAAAACATAATAGATGGTGTACATGTTGTTGGTAATACAATAGTTGAGGTCGCTAACAAGTTTACACCAACGGAAGATAAGAAAAATGGTAGAATTATTTTAGATATTCATAGACCAGAAAATTTTAAATATAAAGAAAGGTTAGAAAATATTTTATTATACACCAACAATATGGCATCTAAATATGGATTACCTGTTTTTATGTTAGGTTTTAAAAGAACTTTAGATTATATAAAAGAATTTAATATTGATATGTCAAAATATGAATGGATTACCATTACGGATTTATTACCATTCAAATCTTATTTAGAACAAGTATATCACTCAAAATTTATAATATCTGATTCTGGAACTGGACAAGAAGAACCAGCTTTATTAGATACACCAGTAATAGTACCAAGAGATTATACAGAAAGACCCGAATCATTAATAAATAATTGTTCTTTTATGGTTAATATGAATCATGATAATCATGAAAGCTGGGCTTTTTCTGAAAAATGGTTATTATTAGATAGTATTAAAAGAAATACGGAATGGTTAGGTAAAGGTAACACTTCCGATATTATAGTACAAATTTTAAAAGAAAAACTATGATTTCAATTGTAAGTGCTTACCATAATAGACGAGATTTACTTATTAACACATTAAAAACTATAAACACCACTAATGGTGACATAGAATATATTGTAGTAGATGATTGTTCATCTGAAGAACATAGAATAGAAGATTTAGTTGAAGTATTCCATTTTTTAAAAGTTATAAGATTAGAAAAAGAGAATAAATGGTACATTAATCCGTGTGTTGTGTTTAATAAGGGCTTTAAAGAGGCAAAAGGGGATGTGATAATATTACAAAACCCAGAATGTCTACACATTGGTGATATAGTCGGAAGAGCGTCACAAGTTAAAGATGATGAATATTTAAGTTTTGGTTGTTATTCAATAGACCAAAATAAAACAAAATCGATATCAGAACATTTAATCAATACTACTAATGTAGAGGAAACTTTATTATCTGTGGTAGAACCTAATTATAGTTCAGCATCTTTTGATGGTGATAATGGGTGGTACAACCATTCATTACTTAGACCAGTTGGTTATCATTTTTGTTCAGCAATAACTAGAAAAAATCTAGAAGAATTGGGTGGGTTTGATGAGAGATTCGCTCACGGTATGGCATATGATGATAATGAAATTTTAATTAGAATAAGAAGAAAAGGTTTACAGATAAAAATTATAAATAAACCATTTGTGGTACATCAATGGCATTATGCTTCACACAACTATTCACATTTAAATACAACAGAATTAATGAATAAAAATAGGAATTTACTTACTGTGGTAAGTAATGAAATTACATGGGTATCTAATAAAAATTAATATGAAAATATTTGATTGTTTTAAGTTCTTTAATGAACTAGAGTTACTTGAACTTCGTTTTATGGAGTTATATGATACAGTAGATTATTTTGTCTTAGTTGAGGCAAATAAAACACATACCGGTAAACCTAAAAACTACATTTTTGAAGATAATAAGGAAAAATTTACACAATATCTAGATAAAGTAATACATATTAAAATTGATGATATGCCTAGTTACTCTGAACAAGATATTTGGACTGCTGAAAATTTTCAAAGAAATTGTATTATGAGAGGTTTAGTGGATTATGCTGAAAACGGTGATAAAATTATTGTATCTGATATAGACGAAATTCCAAATACTGATATTATAAAAAATAATTTAGACAATCCTAATTGGGTAACATTTAGACAAAAACTCTATTATTATTACGTTAATTGTGAACAAAATTGTCATTGGGATGGTCCTATTATGGCTAACTATGGTACATTTAGATTACCACAACAATTACGTAATGCGGCAAGAGGTGGATTTAATAATCAAAGTAATGGTGGTTGGCATTATAGCTTTATGGGCGGACCAGAAAGAGTTAGACTTAAAGTTGAAAGTATAGCTGAATCACATTATATAATAAATGAGGTTGGTTCCGTTAGTGAGATTAAAGAAAAAATGGAATCACAAACAGATTTATGGAACCGTGAAGATGATTATGCTAAGAAAAAAATTGTCGATATAACAAATAATAAGCCAAAAATGATGGGTAAATTTTTAGAAAAATATCCGGATTTTATTTTTAAAAATAATTAAATGAAAAAAAGTGTAGAAGTAATTAGTTTAATATTTAAATCATTAGATTATTTAGATTTAATTGTTAAAGAATTAAAAAGTGATAAATGTAAAGTAGACGGATGGGACGTATCTATTCGTATTGTCGCTAATGATGCAACACCAGAAGTTATCGAAAAACTTAAATTATCGGATATACCTTACACAATTTATAATGACCCAAAACCTAATGACTATTACTTAAATAGGGTTTATAGATGTTGGAATCACGCCGGTGAAACTAGTGAGGCTGATAATATTTGTTTTGTTAATTCTGATATGGTTTTTAGTGATGGTTGGTTAAGTAATTTACTTAAACATCATGACGGTATTAATATACCAACCTCTAGATTAATAGAAAGTGGTAAAATGAGGAGTGGTACACATGGTGTGTCACATAATTGTGGTAGAGGGTCTAAAACAATAGATTATAATTTATGGAATAATGTTGTTAACCACCTAAAAAAAGATGAAATACATCATAATGGTTTATATATGCCATGTGTATTAACAAAAAGTAGATTCATTGAAAGTGGTTTATATCCAGAAGGTAACATCTATAGAGATGGTATAGGTACTTTACACCCTAGTGGTGTAATACAAAGTGGTGATGATTGGTATTTTAGAAAATTAGAATCGGAATATGGAATGAAACACATAACAGTATTTGATTCATTGGTGTACCATATACAGGAGGGTGAAAAAGATTCTTAATATGAAAAAACAAACAACTATGCCAGAATTTCTTGATTTAGTTAAGGAATATTTTAATGATGGTGATATTAAAACAATATTTGAAATTGGCGCTTTGGATGGGAAGGACTCCCTTTTCTTTAAAAGTGTATACCCAGAGGCAAATATTTACTGTTTTGAAGGTCTGCCGGAAAATTATGAAACATATCATAATGGATTATTAAACATTAATCATATTAACATGGTTTTAACAGATTATAATGGTGTTATTGATTTCCATAAAAAAAGAATAAATGGTATTCACAGCATTTTTAATAGAGGTGATGGGTATGGAACTAAAATACTTAAAAATTTAAGTTGTTCTAGGGTAGATACTATTTGTGAAAAATTAAAAATTATAAGTATTGATATGGTTAAAATCGATGTTGAGGGTGCGACACATCAAGTCCTATCCGGTTTTGGTGATATGTTAAAAAATACAAAAATAATGCACATTGAGACGGAGACCTACCCATTTTTTAAAGGACAAAAACTTCACGATGAAGTGGTAAAATTTCTAACAGATAATAATTTTACAATGATTGAAATATCTGGTGTTGATATAACACATAACGGTAAACAGTTTGATTCTGTTTGGGTAAATAATGCATATAAAATAAAATGAAAATAAATGATTTAGTGTTATTAGAGAAAATGAAAAGTATAATTTTTCATGACGGTGATGTTAGACCAGTATGGGTTGGACCGGGATTAGGTGAAACTGATGTACGAGAACATAAAAATTATAGTAAATGGGCTAATGAACATTGGGGTTTATATCGAGCTTTTTTAAATGAAGTAAAGGATAATTCAGAAATATTAGATTTGGGTTGTGGTGTTGGGTTTTGTACAATTAATTTATCGGACAGATTCAAAAAAAGTAGAATATATGGTTATGATATAGATGAAAAATCAGTAGATTTCGCGGTGGAATATAATATAAATGATAATGTTAAATATATTTGTGGGGATATATTAGTTAATAAATTACTACCCTCAGATTATATTTTTTTAGTTGAGACATTGGAACATATTAAACACGAATATCACTATAGATTAATTGATAATTGTTTAGATTCATTAAATGAAAATGGTTTACTATTCATTAGTACACCTAATGAACAGGCATTTAGTGATGCAGATAGAGGTCATGTTGGTATCCTAACCAATAAATTTTTTGAAGAATTTAAAGTTAAATATGAAAAAAATATTATATCAATAGAATATTATGATAATACTAAACTATTAGATGTTGATGTTAAAAATTATACTAACACAATAAACGGTAGCCACTTTAAAATAATACTTAAAAAATGAAAAAGGGTTGGTTAGTTAATGATACATTAACATGTATCCCAGGTACAAAAACATTTTGGCACGATTTGTTAGAAAATGTACCAGGACTTGTTGATAAAACAGATGGTAATACATCATTTAATATTTTACCGCATAAAATAGTTGAATACGCTAATATCGAAGGTGTACCAGATTATATAATAAGAAATGCGTCATTTTTTAGTAAAATAAATCTAACAGTACCTACAATAAGTTTATTACAAGACTTAGGTCATGGTCGTATAGATGTGTGTAATTCATCAACAGTAGTTGTTTTTAATTCACCGTACACTAAAGCGATGTATGGTAATTCTATCACAGCACCTAGTGTTATAATACCTTTAGGTGTTGATTTTAACTTATTTAAACCAGATAAAAGTTATAAAGAGGAATTAGGGATTTTAGATAATTCAATATTATATGTAGGTTCTTCAGATAATAACCCAAAAGGATTTGATAAAATGTTAGACTTGATACATAATTCTGATTACAATTTTTGTTTAGTTATGAAAGACGACTTCAAAATAGAACACCCAAGAGTTAAAGTGTTTAATAAAATAAATCATGATTTATTGGTTAAAGTAATAAACTCATGTTCACTATTAGTTTGTACTTCAGTGGTTGAAACTCAACACCTTGGTGGATTAGAAGCTGCAGCATGTAATATACCTTTGGTTGTAACCAATGTTGGTATGTATTATGATATGGTAGATGGTCCTTGGGGCGTTAAGGTTTTAGATGGTGATTTTAAAGGTAAGATAAATAATGTTTTAACAAATATAAGTCAATTTCACCCAAGAAAATTTTTCTTAGACGCTGGATACGATAAGGATGGGTGTATGTATAAATGGAATAAATTAATTAATAGCCTATAATAATTATTATGAATAAATTGGGATACGCTGGTGGTAAAAATAATCACTCAGATTTAATAAGTGAATTAGTGAAACAACTAAATTGTAGTACATACTTAGAATTAGGTGTGTATGATGGTGTGACATTATCTAAAGTTAGTAAACACGTTAATAGAGTAATATCTGTTGATATAAAAGATTTAAGAAAAGAAAAAGTAGGTGAATTTCATATGAAAACTACTGATGAATTTTTTACAACATTTAATGAAAAAATAGATGTTATTTTTATTGATGCTGACCATAATTTTGAATCAGTAAAAAAAGATTTTATAAACTCCCTCAACTTACTTAATGAATTTGGTATGATAATTTTACACGATACAGATCCTATCGAATTAATGTATTTAGATAGTGGTTATTGTGGTGATTCATATAAAATGGATTCTTGGATTAGAGAAAATTATAACCATTTAGACATTATGACTTTACCTATAACAGAAGCTGGATTAACATTAGTTAAGCGAAAAAGTGATAACAGAGTAAATAAATTTTTAAATTAATGAGTAAAAAAGTTTTATTAGTAGGTGGTGCCGGGTACATAGGTGGTTTAACCTGTGATTCTTTAATAAGAGACGGTTTTAATGTAACAGTCTATGATAATTTATTATATGAAAATAGATTTCTTAAGGACATTCCGTTCATATATGGTGATATAAGAGACACAGAAAAACTGTATCAAATATCAAAAGATTTTGATGTAATAGTATTAATGGCAGCTTTAGTTGGTGATCCAGCTTGTAGTGTTGATCATGAACTTACCAAAGAAATTAACTATAAAGCAATTAGAGATTTTTGTGAGGTAGTTTCACCGAATAAACATTTGATTTTCATGTCAACATGTTCTGTATATGGTGCCCAAGATGGATTATTAAATGAGGATAGTCCAACAAACCCACTTTCATCATACGCCTCAACTAAATTACAAGCAGAAAAACATGTATTAAAATTAGGTGGTACCGTATTTAGATTAGGTACCGTATTTGGTTTAGGAGATACTTATTCACGATTAAGAATGGACTTAGTGGTTAATGTTTTAACAATGAAAGCTATTAAAGATGGTGAAATTACGATAAATGGTGGGGAACAATGGAGACCTATTATTGCTGTTAAAGATATTGCTGAATATGTTACAGAAGCCTGTAAAGAAGAATATGAAGGTGTTTATATTCTTTCTAAAGAAAATGTTATAATTAGTGAGTTAGGTGAAAAAATTGCTAAGTTAATACCTAACACTAAAATTAATTATACAGAAATATCTTTCCAAGACGCAAGAAACTATAAAGTAGATAACATCAAATCTTTGAACATTTTTAACTATAAAGCACAAGTAACAGTTGAAGAAGAGGTTTCTAGAATGATGAAAATGTTTAAAGAGGGACGTGTTGTAAACCCAGAAGATAGGGTTTACCATAATGGGGCTTATTTAAAAAATAAAAAAGAAAAAAACGAATTAATTTAATGAATACAAAAGTTTTAAATGGTGGTATTGCCGTAGACGATAGAGGATCGGTTAGATTTGTTAATGATTTTAATTTTTCAGACGTTAAACGATTCTATCAGATTGAAAATCATAGACAAGGTTTTATAAGAGCTTGGCATGGACATAAAAAAGAAGGTAAATATGTTTATGTTACCAGTGGTTCGGCACTAATAGGTGTTGTTAACATGGAAACCGAAGAAATCTCAAAATTTGTATTAAGTGATAAATCACCAAAAGTACTGTGG
>Ga0114969_10004830_pt1 | contig 10624 bp, 14 predicted proteins | sample M_130807_MF_Meta_FD_87316 | JGI IMG/M metagenome (GOLD analysis project Ga0114969, IMG submission 87316) | Freshwater microbial communities from Lake Montjoie, Canada to study carbon cycling - M_130807_MF_MetaG | ecosystem: Environmental > Aquatic > Freshwater > Lake | place: Lake Montjoie...
ACCCCCTTCAACCCCCTTCAAGCCCCTTCAAGCCCCTTCACGCCCCTTCAAGCCCCTTCAAGCCCCTTCAACCACCTTCAAGCCCCTTCAACCACCTTCAAGCCCCTTCAAGCCCTTTTACCCCCTTCAAGCCCTTTTACCCCCTTCAAGCCCTTTTACCCCCTTCAAGCCCCTTCAAGTCCTTTTACCCCTTTCAAGCCCTTCAAGCACCACCAAGCCCCTTTCTAGTGAACAATACTCTTTAAAGGGGCAAAAGTACATGATTATCCTTTGTAGTGAAAGGGTATAACTCCAAAACAAGGGAATAAGTAAGAAATGGCCGGTGATAAGATTTTCCTACGTTTGTACACTGCGTGGCTTTATGGAAAGTCCAGTACTGCCCGTGCGCAGACGAGGACAACGAGTACGGAGATATATCTGTACACTACGCTGCTGAACTCGATGACTGTATCTGTTCGTGTAGATGCTGGGATTGTGGTGAAGGAACTCCGTGTTGTGTCGCGTCGTGCGAGCCAGGCAACTGCTACTACTGTACTTACAGAAGCATGGACGCCCAGCTCGTGAAACTACATAACGAGATATCGCCCGACGAAAAAGCAGAGCTGTTAGCGAATCCGTCCATTTACCTTCACGGCCCATGTTGAAGCCCACCGCAAGCGCTCCTCCATTGGCGAGTACCTCTACCCCCAGATCCAGAGCGCCTTGACGGAGTCCGCACGCTTCCGCTCCGAGTTCGGCTTCGTGGGCGCCCACTTCAACGCGGGCAATATCGCGGGGATTCTCCTGGAGGACCTGGAGGAGGCCGTGGAGTTGTGCCGGCCTGAGGTGCAGGGCAAGCTCACGGAGAGGATCATGGAGGCGTGCGATGTCCTGAAGGAGCACTACAAGGCAGTGTAAAAGCGTAAGGGACAAGATATTCGGGGGAAACAGGACAAGGCATGGGACAAGGAAAAGAAAAGCAAAAAGAGCCTCTGGCCAAGGGCTCTTTTTTGTTTAATATATAGTCCCCCCATAATCCCTCTTTTACACATTCTTTGCCAGAAAGCCCATCGCCTCAGCCACGTCCTCCACCACAATGACGCCCGCAGCGCGCATGAGCCCCTCCTCCCGCTCACAGCTCTCAGGAGAAATGCCCCGCGTCGCTGAACGGACCACCATCACACGGTAGCCGAGCCGAGCCGCGTCCCTAGCCGTGTAGGAGACGCAGTAGTCAAAGGCTAGGCCACCAATGACCACGTACTTGATGCCACGGCCTTTCAAGTGGAGGTTCAAAGGCGTTATCTCGCAGACGCAGTCCTCGGAGCCAAACCCACTGTAGGAGTCCACCTCGCGCTTAGTGCCCTTTGGTACGACAATATCGTTTACCTCACGCACGAGCCCAGGAAGGAACTCGTAGCCAGGTGTGCCCACCTGGCAGTGTACCGGCCACATCATCTGCTTGCTCCCGCCAGGAAGCTCATGCTCCTTGAAGAGCTCCGAGCCAGGGTTATTCACCTGGAAGGACACGTGGTCAGGCGGGTGGCTGTCCTGCGTGTTAATAACGGCGCGAAGACGCCCTGCGTCCTGAAGGGCCGAGCGCAACGCATTCAGCTCGGTCACCACCTCCTCCCCGCGCGGCACGTAGAGGGCTCCATCCACAGTACCGAAATCCACCTGGGGATCCACCTGAATGAGCGCACAGTTGCGAGAGTTCAACACTTGCTTGGTCTTCAGCATTTTTTCAGCGGGGGACTTTCTATAACAGCCCCACCCTACCTTCAATTTTATCAAAGACATAATAAATATCTGGGGGAATCACGTTACTCAGGCGAATGTTCGGTTTCCTCCCCTTCCTTGGGGAGCTCTTTCAGAGTAATTCCGATATACTTTCCCTCTTGCTCAACATTTTCCTGCTGTCGCCCCTTCTCCCAGGTGCAGTCGTAAGTGAAGCCTGATAGAAGCATGGAGAATTGTGAGCCATCGGCCTTTTGGAATACAAAGGTGTGTACATCACAGTCGCGGTAATCAACAAGAGGCCACTTGCCTGAGGCCAGCGTAAGAACCATATCCTTCGCAAGGAACGCAGGCATGGAACCCTCGCCGTTCCTCATTCCATCAACCTTGAATGTAAGAGGCTCGGTATTAATCAAAGAGAACTTAACAGTGCTCATAGGGACTTCCTATACAGCCCCACCCCAGCCTTCAATTTTTAGCCAGCATCTTTAGGTGCCCTAGAAAAATTGATTTGGATAGGAGCACTTCTTATAAGGTGCCATACGGGGTAGCATAGAGGAATTGCGCTGGGCTCATAACCCAGAAGTCGGTGGATCGAAACCACCTCCCGTAATTTTTTGTCAAAGAGTTCTTATAAAAACCTCTTTTATGAAAAGCGAGGTGAACAGTTGCCTGTACACCCTCTCCGCCAAAAAGCAGGCGAAGCAAGTGTCTTCCCCAAAGGGCTCCCCACGCTGGACAACCCTCTAACACAGACCAACAAAACTCCCCAACCCAATATATTTTTCATCTAACTATGAAGCATTCAGAGGAGTAATACGCAGATACTCCTCGCCCTCAACAAGAACCTTCTTAATCCCATTTCCCTTTACAACACGCCGACTAATCTGCGCAACCTCCGCATCATACCCGCCATCCCACCGATGTGTAAAAGGGGGGTATATACTCTTCTTCTCGGCCTCACGAGGCGAAGGCGGTTGAATCCAAGTGGGGTCCACGGCCGCGCGATTGTGATTCAACTTACTCATCTTCGCCTCAATAAACTCGCTACAAATCTCCAGCATCACACGCGTACCAGCAATCCTCTCCAGATGAGAAAACATCTCGCGAGGATCAATAGACGAACTCATCTTAGGGACCATTCCCTTTACACAGCCTACCCATTCATTTTTATAACTCACTGTACTAAAAATATATTTTAGACGTACAACCAATCAGCACTTGGCCAAGGAGTTCGCGCGTATGGAATTACAAATGGTAGAAACCTTTGTCCTTGCTTCTGGAGAATCCAGATAATCTGTGGCGTCCTTATCTTTCTCGCACCAGTTTTTCATCACAGTTCGGAAGATGCTTACATCCACATTGGAGTTTGTGAGCGGAAGGCTACAGAGAGGCCACCAAGCCACCTTGTCAATCTCCCAGTTGTCAGGAGAGACCACAGGCACGGCGCAGTCTTCCACTGTGAAGACAAAGTAGCCAGCCACGCGCAACTTGTGGTAGCTTGTGTGCGACACCTTCAACTCGATGCCAGTTTCTTCACGTGTCTCCCTCCTGGCACACTCTATGTCGTTCTCGCCGTACTTACAATGTCCCTTCGGAAAGGACCACAGACCACTACGACGGCCATGAACCAACAACACTTCTCCTTTCCCATTGATACAGATGCTCCCATACACTCGCATGTGCTTGGGTGTGTAACTTTGGAAGGCGCGGGGCATACTCATTTTGTACGAACAGGTGGTGGGGACCTTCTGTGCCCCCACCCAAGCCCCTCAATTTTAAAGGCACCGTCCATAAGAGTATTAGAATGAGTAAGAGCAAAGACAGGAACTCCTGGATCGCAAGTCGTCTGTTCTGTGGCCTAGGCAATCGCCTATTCCAGCTCGCAACAGCAATAGGCCTCGCAGAACGAAATAATACACGCCCCATCCTATTCCTCCCCGCCATGCAAAATGTGGAGCACGGCAACTTTGAACTCGTCCACAAACTCTGCCCGTACCTAGAACTCGTATACACGGAACCAGAATGGAACATCATAAAAGAAACATCTGACTCCACAGTGCCCACAGACCCGCCCATATCCACAGGACCCACAGTCCTCCACGGCTTCTTCCAGAACACCGCCAATTTTCCCACGCTATCCAATCTCTATCTTCCCAGGCTCCCCGTGCCCTCCACCACACATCCCAACACATGGGCGATCCACTTCCGTTTCGGTGACTACTCTATTCTCCCGCACCATCAAATCCAAGAGCTCAACAAATACTACTACCACGCCATACAAACTAATATACCCAAGACATCCTCTATTACACTATTCTCGGACTCCCCCGAACGACTCCCAGCCATCGCAGAAGAAATCCGAGCCATGGGATATCATACAACCATATACACTAACGCAGACACCTACGAAACCCTCCTAGAATTCTCCAGATGCTCTGCCGGCTCTATTTGCAGCAATTCCACCTTCTCATGGTGGGCGGCCTTCCTGACTTTCCAGAATAATCCACATTACAAGGCGTATTTCCCAGACAGATGGGTACGGGGAAAACCCCCTCCAAACATCTTCACACTTCCTTTTACACAACTCATACAACTCCACAATATCCCAGAGACACCTTATCTAAAGTCCTTCCGGTTCTAATATCTTCTTTAGTAGAATGTCTTGGGCTGCGTACGAACCTATGCAAAGCACACAGCCGATGGGTCCTTCTATGAATCCTGGAATGATGAGTGGGGGAATGTATAATATGCATCAAACCCAGCAAGGTCAACAACAGCTCCCTCCTACCATGCCTCATCAAATGGCTGCGCGCCCTCCTGTGGAGAATAACAAGAATACGAATAGCGTCAAAGTCCCCGTCCAGCCCGCAAAGCCGACAGAGTGGAAAGATATATCTGAGTACGAGAATATATACGACTGGGTGTATATTATAGTAGGTGTTATACTGGTGGAAGTGATTGTTCTGTTCCTTATAAGATACTTCCCCGAGTTCTTCGGGAAATACGCGAATGTGTGGTACAATCGTTTCAAACTAAGTGCTGTCATCTCAGATATTTTTATTATCCTCGTGGGATTCGCAATAAGCAGATATATTTATTCTGAGTGGATTTATCCTAACCATGACTGGAGTGCCCTGTATTTCACAGCAACCACGGTAGGCGTACAGCTGGTACACGACCTCTTATTCTATGTAGGAGTAATTCGTCCTCTACCCACGGGCGAGAATGCTATGATTGATGTGATGAAAGACTATGCGCATGAATGTGGAGCGAAGATTCTCGCAGCCGACTCACTCATGGTGATAGGTACCAGTGTCTTTGCGATGTTGTTAAAGGGGTCTTCTCCTCATGTGGTTGCTTCTTTGGCGATTCTATCCACTTATATTATCCCCTACATCCTTGAGAAGAAGAATGCTTATAGCACGATCTCGTAAAAGTTGATATAAACATTATACACACCACACTGTCTAGCCTAAACTATGAGTGAGAGATATCAAAGCAGAATGAACACCACCTTTTACACCCCGCCTGAGATGTTCCACACGGAATCCACGCTTCGCTACAAGTTGCGGAATCTCATGCTTTCACACAGTCCCCAAGAAATCTATTCCACCTTCCGCCAGATGTTAGAGGAAGATTATACTTTTCTTCAGACCCTATTCGCTCCGCCCGAGCCCGAGCAAACTCGTGCGCCTGTACAGCCTGAGCCTACTGCTCCTGCTTCTGTTGCGCATGCGCATGCGCAAGCGCAACCTCAAGAGCCCCCTGCAGAAAGCACCTTGCGTCCTCCCAAGTCAAGGCCAGATATGAAGATCCGCGTAGTGAAGAAGGACACGGCCCCGCCCATCCCTACGCCCAAGCCGATTACCCTAGAAGTCACCACAGAAAAGGAGAAGCGCGCGCTCCTCAAGAAGGAACAGGCAGATAAGGTAAAGGAAAAAAATGCCGAGCTGGTGGCGAAGGGCATTGAGCCAGCCAGCCTTCTCACCAAGGAGAGCCTGAAGAAGTGGATAGAAGATGAGGTTCTAACCTACGCCCAGATTGCCAGGGATCATGTTGGCCTCCCAGCAGATCAAATAGCATCCTTGGCGAAGGGCTATGGATTCCAGAGCCCTATTGTAAAAAGGAGGGCAATGATATTTGCGAATAAGTAGTTTATGAGCGAGAACATACATCTTGAAGTACCGTATTTTTAATGAGGTACTTCAGATCACAGTTCATGTCAGGAGAGGTGGTAAGCCAGAAAGATTTAGGGCTCTTCCACATGATCTCTTCAATCTCGCCGTGCACTCGTGGACGCAGGCAAAGGTCTTTTGCTCCAACAGAGAGTTTGAATACGTAATATGTTCCCCAGATGAGTTTGGTTTTTAATGTGTAGTACAGGCTTTCCAAATCAAGGCCAGTTTCTTCCCACGCCTCACGCACAGCCCCCTCTAACTCCGTCTCGCCACGCATCCTGCCTCCTTTTGGCAAAGAGAGTTTCCCACCGACCCCTTTGACAATCAATATCTTTCCTGTACTGTCGTACACAATAACGCCCACCTTCTCTCGCGTATCTTCGGAGAAAGGGTGGCCGTGAGAAGTAACATACTCTGACATTTCAGCGTCTAGACATTCTATTTAGCTTTCACACGATTTCAATTTTATAAGTCAGGTCTAAACTATTTCCTCCACGATACATCATGCTCTTCGCCATTTGCCTAACCCCCCTTTTACTCCAATTGAATTATTACACAATGACACATATATTCTCTTTTTTACGAAATTTTAATATTCTAGATGATTCTAAAAAGAAGAAAATTATTTCAAGGGTGAATAGTATTACTATCAACAGCCTTATTTCCCTATCATATTTTGTTGTAAGAAGTCATGAAGATATAATGATAGTATATAATATATTTGCCGGTTTTCTTATATTTGATATTTTCTATTGTAGTACACATGATATGGTAGCACACCATATTTTTTCCATGTTATATTGTCTATATGCGAAATACATTGTTGAACCTGAACATTTGAATATGTTATTTACTGGTATGGTGGTATTAGAATCATCAGCGATCTTCCTATCCGTTTCTTGGATCACAAAAGCTATGGATTATCCATTGAATTGTGCACATAAATCACTTATCCTCTTTAGTTACGTATATTGGTCAAGCATGCGTGTAGTAATCTTTCCATATATATTTTACATATTTGACTCGTATTATGGAAAGATTATAAGTTCTCCATTTTTGATTCTAAATTTCTACTGGTTTGTACTTCTAACGCGTATTATAGTGTCTAAGGTGATTAAATAGAGCGATGATTCGTTATACCCTATTATTCTTTTATAGAATACTATTTTAGCATTCTATAAAAGATTGTATATATATTTGATTCCTATTTGGTTTTTCCTGTCGATTTCTTCCGCACAGGCTTTTCTTTTACAGGGGGTTGAGATGCTTCTTCTACTTGAGGAGGAGTTTCTGGAGAAGGGGGAGGATTCTCTTCCTCAGATTTACCTAGAAAGATTTCTAGAATTCCCTTGAGGGCCTGTCTGCTCTGTTGGATATTATATGCGTACTCGGTGGATTGTTTGTTAATGGTATCTATCAGAAACGTCTTATTGTGATTCACACTGCGAAGGAGATCTGTCATACGCTTTATTTCTTTCTCCACATATATCTTTGCCTGACCAATCCTGCTTTCAAGATGGATAACAGTGTCCACTTCTTCTGGAGCATCATTGGCAGATTTGAATATACTCCATGCCAGATCAGCACAGATGTCAATAAATGTGATGATGTCTTCTGGGGTATGGGAGTAAAAGGAGTTGATGTATAGAAGTAGCTGTGACTTGGGACTCCAGGTCATCGTAATGAAATTGCCTGATTTCTTCCCCACAATGTTTGTATTCAAAGAGATGAAGACGCCCAGAGGACAGTCCTGGTTCTCTTCCATATCTCGTTCAAACTTGACGACTTCTTTCGAGGGGACATCATCTGAGTAGTTCTTGATCTCAAATAGACTATGGCAATTACGAATCTTACAGTGTCTATCAGTACCATGGGATGTCTTGGACATATTTATCATGGGTGGCCAAGAAACACATCTTGAGACAATTGTTTCAAACTCTTCTTCGCCTTGTTTGCCACGTGAAGAAGATACGAAAGTCTTCTCATAATTACGTAGCAACTCCTTCTCTTTCTCAGAGTATAGTTCACGCATCTTCTCAATAGATTCTTTGTGCTGTGAGTCACATTGCTGTACACGCTCCCTTGCTTGTTTTTCCAGAGCGTCGCAGGAATGCTTATGCGATTGCTGGATACGTTGAATCTCCCTTTCGTACTGCTCCTCTTTCTGTCCAACAATCTTCTCAATAGAGATGTCGAGCATCGACTGAGAATCGGCCTTTAGAGAATCAAACTGTTCCTTCATCTTGGACACAGATAGTTCTGACACGGATAATTCTGCCTCTAACTTGGCCTTCTTAGATTCCAGTGCCTTCAGTTTCTGGTCATAGGATGATTGTAGTGTAGCACGATCATTCTCGTTTTTTTGTAAGAGTAGCTTCATATCTTCTTGGAGCTTTGATCTCTCAGATGTAAATAATTCTGTGTGCTTTTTTATCTCGGCGGAAAGGGTGTCGCTGTATTGTATATTGTGCGCAGACCTGTGTAGCTCATTCTTCGCATCTATTGCGAGTGAAATAAGTGTATCAAACTCTGTGGGCGTACATTGGCCTAGAGAGGATTTTAACGGTGTTTTATGCTTCACTGTTGATATGTAGAATCCATCTTGGAATTCTTCTGAGATGATTGCGAGATCCTGCATTCCTGGTATTACCATGCGTATTTTTATTAAGCGGTATCTTGTATAAAAGGATTACTTAAAAATTGAAGCACGTTGCGTCTCCCATGTCCAGTCCCTACCAACAGCATGACGGACCTTCGCCACATTGCCACTAGCATTAGTAAGCGTCGCGAAATAGCAATGGCTAAGTTTCTCAGTGGAGAACAGGCAGACTTATCTTGCTTCCCTTGTTCTGCGCAGAAGTTCGATATATTCCGCTCAGAGTTTCTCAAAAAATATCCTGGTGCCGGTAAAACAGAGCGAATTGGCGGACTGGGGGAACACTACGATTTGATGACCGCTCTTGCCGGTGGAGAATCGGCCCAGGGAGAAGCAAAAACAAAGGGGACTGGTAAGCCAAGCTCTTCCGAAAAGCTTAGATTTCAACCATGGTGTGATACTGTCCAAGTCCTACAGGGACAGATAAAGTCTCAAATTGGTGAGAAATTCTTGGGTGACTGTGGAAACGTAATGGTGCGCGAGTGGTTTGAGCAAGTAATCAAGCCATTCTCAGAGGGGATTTCTCCTGGGATCACTTGTGAAGGATACGCAAAGGCGATGTCCACAATTAAAATGACGGGGCTACAGGAGGAGGCATCTGTTGCTTTCATCCAAGCTCTCCGTAACAGTTCAGCCCTAAAAGTCGCGTTAAAGGCAAAGTGGCTAGCGTTTGAGGAAAGGTGGTTTAGTACACACACGCTGAATCATGAGAACCTCAAGAAGGTAGTGTCAGAAGTTATTCACGCAAAACATTACTGGGTCTGTGTATCTAAGGACGGCCCACAACTGATTGACGGGCTCAAGGTGGTTGATTTGCGCTACGTGGGTGTTCGCCAAAAGCCACGTGGTGGAATGAGTTTCCACTATACACTCACTGTAAGGAGTGGCGACGAGACAAAAGATGTTCCCATGGAGTGTAAATTCCATTGGAAAAATGGGGGACAGGCTGTACAGAACCTGAATTTCATGCTACTCTAGTAATATTGGTTGTGCCATATATTTTTGCGCGTAAGTGCTAGAATTTTCTGGTATAATGCGATGTGGTAAGGGTGCTGGTTTTAGTAATTTGCGCCTTGATCTGAGATGAGTACGTAGATATCTCCAACTATTTTTTGTATCCTAGGTACATCTCGGGGATGTTTCCGTGTATCTCAGGGATACCTCAGGTATGTTCCCGCGTATCCTAGGGATGTCCAAGTGTATCCTAGGTACATCTCAGGGATGTTCCCGCGTATCTCAGGGACATCCCCGGGATGTTCCCGCGTATCTCAGGGACATCTCAGGGATGTTCCCGCGTATCTCGGGGATGTTCCCGCGTATCTCAGGGATGTTCCCGTGTATCTCAGGGATGTTCCCGTGTATCTCAGGGATGTTCCCGTGTATCTCAGGGATGTTCCCGTGTATCCCGGTGTATCCCGGTGTATCCCGGGGACATCCCGGGGACATCCCGGGACATCCCGGGGACATCTCGGTGACATCTCGGTGACATCTCGGGACATCCCGGTGACATCCCGGTGACATCCCGGTGACATCCCGGTGTATCCTATGGATATCTCTGGTATATCTGAAGCGTATGATCTAGTAATCTTTCACATAGTATCTAAGTATCTTATTATAGTGTAAGAAGGCATATGTGAATGATGAAAGAAGTATCTAACATGAGATCTCTAGGTATCTGAATGTGATCTTAAAGTATATTGTGAAGTGCGGCGTGTTTTATGGTATGTGTATGAGAAGGTGAAAAAGATGACGTGTGTATGTGATGTATTTATAGTATATTCCAAGTGATACTTAGTATATACTATGTAACTGTAAGACATGAAGCCCCACGAGTCATATGATATGATTGTGTGATATTATATGAATCTTCTGAGCTGTGTAAAAGGGAAGTGTGTAGATGTATTGTGATTTATGGAGATGTGACGTGAACGTGTCATGAGATGTGGGTATATTACGCGTCTTATTGCGGTACGCGGGGCATGCGAGTGGGTGAGAAGTTGTTGAGAGTTATGACGTGAACGTGTCATGAGATGTGGCGAGTTTACGCGTCTTATTGCGGTACGCGGGGCATGCG
>Ga0114969_10004833_pt1 | contig 10622 bp, 11 predicted proteins | sample M_130807_MF_Meta_FD_87316 | JGI IMG/M metagenome (GOLD analysis project Ga0114969, IMG submission 87316) | Freshwater microbial communities from Lake Montjoie, Canada to study carbon cycling - M_130807_MF_MetaG | ecosystem: Environmental > Aquatic > Freshwater > Lake | place: Lake Montjoie...
CGAATCGGACGATGAGAGTGGTAGTGGTAGTGGTAGTAGTGATGAAAATGAAGAAGACAAAACCGAAAAGACGACCCATCAGGCCATTAAAGAAAAGAAAGACATTGATGGTGGTGACGCTGACGCTGGTCGTCAAGCGGATACGTTTAGTATCACGCAAAAAAAATCAACGTCAAAGGCAAATGCACCCCCCACCACCACCCCCGCTTCTTCTAGTTCTAGTGCTTCATACAAAGATGAATCAAACGCCTATACTAAAATCAAAGAACTGTTTAAGGGTCTAACCCCCGAAGAACAGGACAATCCAACCATTAAAAAGGTAATTGATGATATTAACACCAAAGAACAGCATTTGTTAAAGCGCCAAAAAAACCGAATTAAAAAAGAAAAGGTGAAAAATACAAAAAAACTTAAAAAGTTATTTAAGGACCGCGATGTGATGAATGATTTACAGTATTTCAATGAAAAAATGACGATTGAAGAACAAGAGCATGCAATACGTCAGTTTGAATTAATCAAGAAACATTCGGATATTTCAAAACCGTATCGTCTTACTTTATTGGAATCAAACATTCCACCTCACTACAAAGCATCCGCTTACCGTAAAATTTCTACACTAAAGCATATGGAACCTGGCGGCAGTGAATATTTTAAAATGAAAAACTGGGTCGACACCTTTATGCGCATCCCGTTTAATCAATATAAAAATCTACCACTATCGCTTGAAGATGGCGTTGACAAGTGTCACGAATTCATGGAAAATGCAAAGAAAACATTAGACCAAGCCGTGTATGGTTTGGAAGATGCAAAGTTGCAAATCATGCAAATGATTGGTCAATGGATTGTTAACCCTAGTGCAATTGGAACTGCGATTGCCATTAAAGGTCCCATGGGCACGGGTAAAACAACCTTGGTCAAAGAAGGCATTAGTAAAATTCTTGGACGTGATTTTGCCTTTATTGCACTCGGGGGCGCAACGGACAGCAGTTTCCTAGAAGGACATTCTTACACCTATGAAGGTTCTTCCTGGGGGAAAATCGTGGATTTGTTAATTAAGTGCAAGAGCATGAATCCCGTGATTTACTTTGATGAATTGGACAAGATTAGTGATACCCCCAAGGGGGAAGAGATTGTGGGTATTCTGACGCATTTGACCGATACCTCCCAGAACAGCGAATTTCATGATCGCTACTTTTCAGAAATTGAATTTGACCTTAGTCGGTGTCTCTTTATTTTCAGTTACAATGACGAGAGTAAAGTGAACCGCATTTTGTTGGATAGAATGTATCGTATTCAAACCAAAGGTTACGAACAACCTCAAAAGACGATTATTGCAAATACATATTTGTTGCCGAAAATTTGTGACCAAGTGAAGTTTGATATGTCCGACATTACGATTTCGGATGATACCATGAACTACATTATTACAAACTATACTGAGAAAGAAGATGGCGTCCGCACCTTAAAGCGTTGCCTAGAAATTATTTATACGAAGTTGAACTTGTATCGTTTAATGAAACCCGATACAAATCTCTTTGAAAATGAAATGTCTATCAAAGTCCAATTCCCAATGGTGGTAACACCGCAAGTGGTGGACACCCTTATTAAGAAAAACATAGAAAAGGGGTGTTGGCAAAATATGTATATGTAAAAATGAAGCATACATAAACGGAAGCATACATAAACGGAAGCATACATAAACGGAAGCATATTCTATTCTTATTATATATAAAAATGAATACGACACCTGTTGTTACTACGACACCTGTTAGTAAAAAAAACAAAAGCAATTACCATTTTGGCGTTTCAAATGAACTTATATGGTCAAGTCATATTTTGATGGGATTATTTTTTGTTTATATTGGTTACCAATTAGTGATGCATAAAAAAATACCAGAATATTTAGCATTAACGATTGTAGTTCTTGGCGCCATAGGAGGTCTCTATCATATTCATTTATGGTATGACCATGTAGTGTAAGTTACATATCTTTTTTATCAATGGTGACGCACTTGGAAATCTTCCGAATAATCTTGCTTTCGCTTTCAAAAAACTCGCCTTTCCCGCCCATGGCTTGGTTCATAATGCGGAGGTAGGTGTCGTTTAACGGATGTTCTAGTTTCATGCATTGCGGATGTGCATTACGCCAAGGAATCATCAAATCGCCATTCTTTTTCGTAATGTATTTAATGGCCTTCCGGAGATTGTCATAGGTATCGGTTTCCTTTTCCCAGACATCGTTATCACGGACGTACATGGTTTCCCGTTTTAAATCGCTACAATGAATCGGACGTTTATACACATCCATCTCATTGAGTTTCCGAATCATTTGTCGCGAAATGCCTTCTACGTAACCGAGTTCGCCGAGTTCTTCCAAATCCGAGAAATCCAGCGTCATAGAATTTACAAAGTCCATAATATTCATTGCATCTTTACATTTTTCATTCAAAAACACTTGCATGTTAAAGGTCTTGTTGTTGCTATTGTTGTAGGAATTATTCACACCTCCACCGCTAGTGTTTTTACAGACTTCTAGCATTTGCTGCTGCATTTCCAGTGTTTGTTTTTGTAATTCTGTATTGCTTTTCACCAATTCTATGATAATATTTTTAAAATCAATATGTTCATTTATTAATAAATCTATTTTGTCATCATTTTCAACTGCTGTATCTTTTTTTAATTGGTTATTATTTTCAAAACATTTTTTTTTATTATTAAATAATGATGCTCTATGATTATATTTTTTACCACAATCACATATATATTCTTTTTCTAGTGTAGTGTCTAAAGTGTTGTATTTTGTTGTATGTAGGTGTTTACGTGTAAGTAAATGTTTTTTATACTCAGAATTCTTATGAGTTGAATAATTACAATTTTCGCATAAAAATAATTTGGAGATTTTGTTAAATGTTGGTGTTGTCATTGTTGTATATTATTACAACAAAAAAATCTCCTAAATCCTTTTTTAATAAATTTATAAAAACCCAAAAAAAATTAGCATCACAACTTTTTTCATCCGAAAAACAAAAGGAGACCATCATGGTCACAATGCACTTTTTCAGGTTTTTTCGCTATATTAAGTGGCGCTTTTGGAAAATGGACATTTATAAATGTCCAAAACCGAAAAACGTTCGCCAAACCCAGAAAGTTGTTTTTTATCATTTTTTGTATAAACTTCTATTGTTAATAAAATACTTACAATCTATTTTAAAATGAAACTGGTTTACATATCTTTTTTATCAATGGTGACACACTTGGAAATCTTCCGAATAATCTTGCTTTCGCTTTCGGCAAACTCACCTTTCCCACCCATCGCTTGGTTCATAATCCCGAGGTAAGTGTCGTTTAACGGATGTTCTAGTTTCATGCATTGCGGATGTGCATTACGCCAAGGAATCATCAAATCGCCATTCTTTTTCGTAATGTATTTAATGGCCTTCCGGAGATTGTCATAGGTCTCGGTTTCCTTTTCCCAGACATCGTTATCACGGACGTACATGGTTTCCCGCTTTAAATCGCTACAATGAATCGGGCGTTTGTAAATATCCATCTCACTGAGTTTCCGAATCATCTGTCGCGAAATCCCTTCCACGTAACCGAGTTCGCCGAGTTCTTCCAAATCCGAGAAATCCAGCGTCATAGAATTCACAAAGTCCATAATATTCATTGCATCTTTGCATTTTTCATTCAAAAACACTTGCATGTTAAAGGTCTTGTTGTTGCTATTGTTGTTATTAATTGTAGTATTGTTGGTTTTACAGACTTCTAACATTTGCTTTTGTAAATCGGTGTTGCTTTTTACCAATTCTAATATTAACGATTTAATATCCAATTCATGTAAAATGGTGTTTTCGTTATTACAACTTTCACTATTAGTATATTTTTCATTGATAGGGATAGGTTCAATACTTTTATTATTACAACTTTTACGATGGGTATATAATCCTTGTCTATAATTATATTCCTTACCACAATTACAGTAATATTTTTTAGGCATTTTTTGCTCTTTTTTGTGTAATTCATTGTAATTCGTTTGATGCTTACGGGTCAAACAGTGTTTTTCATAATTGCTTTTTTTAAAGCATCTAAAGTTACATTTTTCACAACACAATTGTATGGCATTTTTGGCATTATTTTCTGTAATCATTTGAACTCTATAATAGAATGACATAAAAAAATGCCTAAATCTTTTTTATAATAACTATTATTTGTAAAAAAAATTAGCATCACAAAATAATTCGTCCGAAAAACAAAAGGAGACCATTATGGTCACAATGCACTTTTTCAGGTTTTTTCGCTATATTAAGTGGCGCTTTTGGAAAATGGACATTTATAAATGTCCAAAACCGAAAAACATTCGCCAAACCCAGAAAGTTGTTTTTTATCATTTTTATTAATTTCTCTCTCTCTCTCTCTTTTTTTTTTTATAATATAAGTAAACTATATATGGATCACTCTAGTGTTGGCTGCTGCCAGAGTAATACCCACCACACCAAATGTAAACGCCAAGATAACAAACTATTTAACTTACCGAGAAAATTCACGAAAAAAAGATGCATCAATGGACCGGTCAATGGGTTTACAATGCGCTCGTCATGTGCGCCTTATAAATACTGTAAAACACAAAAACATAATGGAGGGAAAAAGGAATTTTTATATAACCCAAAAAATCCAAAAAAATCATTTGATGTATATATTGATAAAAACCCCAAAGATACCATTCCAATTAAATATACAACGGTAGATGATGTTAAACATACAATTAAACACTTGGAACATTTATATAAAACAGATACCTATTCTCATAAAAGAGTATGGCAAGTGGGCATGATTATGAAAGTGCGATTAGAAGCCATGAACAACTATAAAAAAACCAAATACAAAAAGGCAAAAAATGTATATAAACGGTATAGTCTTGCAAAGCGCTACTTTCATTTTCTGAGCGAACGGACAAAAAGAGAGACAGTAAACGAGCGAAAAAAAATGGTTTTTGATATGTAAGTGAATACTATATAAATAGAGTTGACTAACTATAGTTATATAAATAACATGCCCTATATTGTTTATAGTGGCATAGGCGCAAAAGAGTCAGAAATACATTCCATTGAAGAATTTTTAACTATTATGAAAAATGCTGCATTTCATTACCGTGAAATGACTTCGCTTGGGTTTGATATGGAATATAAAAAATATTTACTTCCTGCCGATTTTATAAAGTTTACATTAGACGAATGGATAGAGTATTCAGGTGCTACCTATTATGATGCCGAATGGTAATATGCTTTAATACTCGCCAACAAGCGTGCGATTGCCTCCGCGTTCATTCAAATATTTCATTTGTTCGGGGGCAGCACACAAGCACCCATCGGCACTAGAATAATTAGAAGGACAACACTCTGGTGAAAATATATTTTTATCAAAAAACACCAACTCTTCATCGGGTAAAGGAATAGGACCAGTCACGTTGTGTTCTAAATTTGCATATAAATCATATTTTTCATCAACTTTATTATAATTAATATCTCTAATATCTCTAATATCCTTATTTTTGGTGGTATGATCTTTTACCTTATCGGGGTTTTCCCAACTCGTAGTAACACCATCACCTATACTGTAATTTAAAGCGGTTCCTAAACCGACAATCCCGGCTTCAAACCCTTCTTTAAATCCGCCAAAAAAATAAAGCACTGCAGCAGCGGCCACCATTAACCAAAACCCCCCGACCACTATAATTAATTTAAAAGAAACAGTTTGATTTAAAAAACTATTAATACTCATAGTTCACTATATTATTAAACTAGATAAAAAGATTCATTGTCTAATCATCTTCATCTTCCTTTTCTTTAGGTTCGCTCTCTTTATAAGAAGTCTTCGTTTGTTTTAAGTGAAGGTTTGGTATATTTTTATTTTTGTTAATGCTATTCTTTGTAGATTCTATGATTATGCTTAAATAATCAACTGTGTTATTGACTCCACCGAATAAAAATATAATAAAAATTAAAAAAGCAGATCCACCTAAAAATAGTAATATTATAATTGTTTTTACTGAGAATTTAAAATCTAAAAAATCATTGATGCTATTAATATTACCGATTTGATTCAGTTCATCAAACATAGTATATATTATTATACTATACTTTATTTACTTTTTAAAAGTATAGTATAAATAAAAGGTATATTATAAATAAAAATCTATCCCCGAGTTATAATCATTTACACAAACACCATTAATAATAAATCCTTTTTTATCAGTTATTAAATGATATAAATACAATTCATTATGCTTGCCTGCTTCAATATAGTTACTCTTTAAATCCATACAATTTAGTTTACCTAAATTAGTGTCATTAATATGTATATTTTTAGAACTAGTTATAGATACAGTATCGGAGAGGTGATGTGTATAAATGTTCATATCACGTGCATCAATTTTAACAATTGCAATTACTTTACTCCCATTTAATAGGTGTTCTTCGGTCGTTATATTAGAAATCGGTATGCTTAACCCATTCTTTAATAGAATTGGCGTATTCCCCGTAAACCCACTATCTAAGTGGGTGTGAATATCACTTAATTTAAAATTTCTTGGTAAATAATGATTCGTGTTATTCGTAGTGGTTACACATTTTTCGTGTAAATGGAATAATACATTTTCATCTATATCATCCCAATCAGAAAATAGAATGTTCCCAATCGTAACTATTTTTTTATCGGTTCCTAGACAATAGACAAAGGGTTCATTAAACGAGGACACGATTGTTGCTCTGGGATGATTTTTAACCTTGATCCAGTTTAATGAAGGTTCATACACTCTATGCTCGCTTGTTACTAAAATTCCATCTAAGGCGTAAACCGTTTGACCAACGGAGGCTCCCTTAATAACTGCCGTTACTTTTTCGCCATTTTTCAATGTATCGCCCACTTTTATATTTTTTAATAAGGTTGGTATACAATGACTTGTATTCATGGTATCAATAACCTCAATCACGGTTTCGCCTGAAAAACAAACCGGACTCCAATCAGGTGCATCAGGCATGGGTGGTGTCGGAATATCAAGAAAGTAAAGTATTAATAATCTATAGATTGCTACGGGTATAAGAAGAATTAGCCAAATTTGGGTCAAGACCAAACCAGGTACCATTGGGATTGGAAAAAGAGGAATAGTAAGAATCCCAGCAAGGCACGCAACCGTTGCTATAATTGCAATAAGAATAATATGACCGCCATAAACCATAAATTTCTGTAATAAATCTACTATACCTCCAAATAAGGACTGCAATGCCATATAACTACCAAAAATGGTATAGACGGCAGTTGCCATCATGCCCTTCACTTTGCCTATAGAATCTTTTACCTTTATAACAAGGTTTATAAAAGAAGCAACCAGATTCATTAATCCATCATAAATACGATGTAAGATATCTATAACGCCCATTCTAACATTGAATGTCATTTTACGAAATAATTTGACCGAATCAATTATATGTTGACATGCTTCTTGTAATGAATTAATTATAAAAACAAAGGGTTGAACGGCACCTTCAACAATATCCTTAAGCATAGAATTAATACACCCTGAAAAATTTTCAGCAGTAAATTCTAACTTTGTTTTATCTTTTGGATTATTTATAAATCCAGCAAATGGAATTAATACAGGATTACATTTATGTTTTTGCCAATCCGCCCTAATTACTTGTAGGACATTTACATAATAATAATAACAGATTAAATATATAAATATGCCACATAATATTGCAGAGACCCATACATCTGTTCCATGTATATTCATATAACCGGATTTTAAATATAATTTTTTTATTTTAAAAAGGGTGTTTGTGATAGTTGTATCTATAGTACTTGGTTTATTACTCATATATAGTATGTCTATAAATAGTAAATAAATTATATATTGAAGTTTTTTGTAAATGAACACTATATAATTATTAGAACGATTTTGAAGGAGAACCATTATTATCTTCCCAATCATGAAATATCCACCCCCCAATAGGAATCGTATGGTTTGATGTTATTAAACAAGTCAATGTCTCGCACTTAATATCCGTTAATTCGGCATAAGAACACTCGCTTGCTTTAATAAACGTTTTAAGGGTTGGATCGTAAATTAAATGGGTGCCAGATACAAGAATGTCATCTCTATACCCCTTCTCATTAGTAACATCTTTATCACTAAAAAATCGTTTTCTTTTAATTCTATACATCTTTTCAATCAAATTGCCATTTTCATCTAAATTACTTAAATGCATTATTGATAGTATTCTCGTATTATTTTCCATTAGTCCATTTAAGGGTGCATCTTTCATTCTCACCAAGTCACCATTTACTAATTCTAATGTAGTGTCGGGATGAAAACATACGGCTCTTATCAAGTCACCGGGAGGACCATCCCAGGCGCTAGTCATGGTCATGATAGACCCACTTACAATATGTAATAGGGTTGTCATATTTCCAACCATTTTTCCAATCGTATCTTTGGTGACTATAATAAAACGTTGCACTTCTACCATGATATTAAACATAGACGAAAATATATTCTTAAACATATCAATTGCCGAATATCTAAAATAATTCATTAATGTTCTTGCATAATCTAAATCAACCGTTAATTTATCAGTGACATCGGTTAATAATCCGATATTGAAATTGACAGGTTTTAATAAATCGTCCATAAACCCTTTTTGCATGGTTTGAATACAAAAAGCAAAATTTTTTGAAGTGTTATGGCCAAAAAAGGATGCAAATGGAATGACTAATGGTTGGCATCTATACAGTGGCCAATTTTCCTTAATGCGTTGTATGTTCACCACAAGAAAATTAAAAATAAACAATAACAAAAAAATACATATTATTATTATAGATAAGGTTAAATCTGAGACATCCATATTAAATTATATTATTATTATTTATTATTATTAAAATCATAGAATACTTTAAAAATTACTTGGATGGTCTTTCAAAATAGGCATTACTTACTTTGCTATCGTTTTCACCATTTGCCAATCCAGTGGCAGTAATCACCGCGGCTTGCCGTATCAATTCATTTGTAACTGGATTTGACGTTTGAGGAATAGGACCACACATCCCGGACGGGCAAGGATAACCATAAACATTGTTTTCATCACAGCAAGAAACAGACCCGCCATTTTGTTTTATTAAATCTGCTTGCGCTTGTTGTGACGCTTGCATTCGTTCATATGCCGCGGTAACATTGCTGCCAAGAGCAGGTGGATTTGCAAGAACACCATTTCCAATTCCTCCCCCTTTTTTTATACTGTTATTTTTACGGCTCCGCTTGTGACTTCCGTTACGGCTCCGCTTGTGACTTCCTTTACGGCTCCGCTTGTGACTTCCGTTACGGCTCCGCTTGTGACTTCGCTTGTGTCCTTTACGGCTCCGCGTGTGACTTCGCTTGTGTCCTTTACGGCTCCGCTTGTGACTTCCGTTACGGCTCTGCTTATTACGCCTAGTTATTGTATGTTTCATATATATTAATATAAAGATATTATTATAGGTCTAATATATAATGGATCATACAGATAAATTAAATCTGACTAAAATGATTGATGCAAATAATGTAGAGGACTTTACAAACGATATTCGTCAAAAAAAACACAGCGATTTAATACGCAATGATGTTACCTGTTTATTATCCTTAAAAAAAAAATACAGTCGTTTGGCACAATCAAATCCGAACCAATTTGACACAATGTGTGTATCCCAATGTAGTTTTATTTTTAATAATTATATGGACCTTTTTAATAAGGTAAAAAAGGATGAAATAAATTTACAGATTTTACACAAACTATTGGACGTGTTAAAGCAAATTGAAACTAGCGAGTTTAATCAACATGAAGGTGCGTTTGAAGTGGGGAAAATATTAAAAGCAATGTATATTGATAGTGCACTAACAAAGGCCGAACGAATTGATAAAAAAACGGGGAAAAAAACGACACCGTCTAAACCTAAAGAGAAAAAAATTACGTGGGCAGAGTTTAAAGCAAAACAACCTGACCCTAAAGCGTAAGAGAGATATAACAATTCTAATTTACATTTAAACCTATCTCTCATCTATTATATAATAATTTGCATCCTAGCATAATGCCTCCTCGTAAATTATTATCTAACGAAACGACGACGCCCCCCACCTTCCCTGATACAAAACTACAACCGACGACATTGGTTATTGTTGAATCCCCCTCAAAGTGTAAAAAGATTGAGACATTTTTGAACAATAACGCTGCATCTTATGGTAAAACGTATACATGTCTTGCTAGTTGTGGTCATATTAGAGAATTAAATGGTCTGGCCTCAATTGACATTAAAAACAACTTTGCATTATCATTTGTAAATAGTGAAAGTAAAAAGGAACAAATCAATAAATTAAAGCAAGCAATTAAAAAAGCGGATGAAATCATTCTTGCAACCGACAATGACCGTGAAGGCGAAGCGATTGCGTGGCATCTGTGCCAGGTATTCCAGTTGCCCGTTGAGACAACACCACGAATTATTTTTCATGAAATAACCGAAAGTGCATTACAAAAGGCAATTAAAACCCCCACAACGGTAAATATGCAAATCGTCTATGCTCAATTAGCACGTCAAAC
>Ga0114969_10004834_pt1 | contig 10622 bp, 11 predicted proteins | sample M_130807_MF_Meta_FD_87316 | JGI IMG/M metagenome (GOLD analysis project Ga0114969, IMG submission 87316) | Freshwater microbial communities from Lake Montjoie, Canada to study carbon cycling - M_130807_MF_MetaG | ecosystem: Environmental > Aquatic > Freshwater > Lake | place: Lake Montjoie...
AGATCAACTGACAGTTTTTAAAAGATTGATCATGAAGCGGTGAGGTCTTACACAATCGATGATTCCCGATGAAGGGTTGCAATCCTCGATCACTCGGCGTTTACTTTGCCGTTGGCCCGGACCATTTGCTGCGCAGGGCCATTACAACAGGCTTGGGGACGAACTGCAGGAGCGATGCATCATCTGCCAGCGGCGTGATTTGTTTGAGCAGTGAGGAAGAGATGTGTGAAAACTCTGCCGCACTCATCAGAAACACTGTTTCAATTTCCGGATTCAGTTTGCGATTGGCAAGAGTCATCGTAAACTCAGTCTCAATGTCCATAAGGCTTCTCACGCCTCGTAACAGAACTCGCGCCCCCTGCTGTCTGACAAACTCGACCGATAGTCCTGAGAAGAGAGCCACCTCAACATTGTGGATATGTGCCACCGAGTCTTCTACGAGAGAGACGCGTTCTTCGAGTGAAAACAGAGGTTGTTTGTCTGGATTAATGCCTACTCCGACGATGATGCGGTCAAAAATCTTCGACGCTCTCGTAATGACATCCAAATGCCCGAGTGTGATTGGGTCAAAAGAACCTGTATAAACCGCAGTTCGGGAGTCTGTGACGGTTGTCACGGGTACCTCGACAAAGAGTGGAAATTCAGTAGCGGAAGCATTTTAGCAAAAACTGCAATAAGTTTAAAACTTTTGGAATAGACCTCAGCCAGAAGTCGATTATTGTATGGGACAATGAGTGGCGGTGTGCGCCATTGATTGCAAAGCAAATATAGTTGCGAAACGTTACCCCCGTAGGAGAAGGCCTGTGACGAAAGCTCTGCCGATTACCGGCATGATCTTATCGGGTCTTTGTGGAGTTTTATTTCTCGCAGATCTTGCGGCGGGGATCCCTTTCTCAAGGGTAAGTATTCCAATGGATATAGGAGTACTCATCTCCTGCGGAATTTTAGCGTATCTGAGTCTGTGTATTTATGAACGTCGCTGAGATCCGCTTAAGCTGCTTTGAGGATCGATTGAGTCGGAGTAAATCCGTTCGAATGAAGAACCAGTTGTGGAATTTTATCCAAGGATGCCGTTCGAATTCGACCTGTGGTGACCCGGTGTTCGATCCAACGACAAAGGTGTTCAAGGCGTCTCTGGCACACAGCCATCGAGTCGCTTGCTAGGAAGCACCCGGTGTTCTGTACGATGAGTGCACCACTTTGATGTGGAACTGATCTGCCGAACCAACTTCCAAAGGATCCGATTGTTTGTCGGGATGAAAATTGTACGTCCCACAATCCCCAGAAGAGGCTGCGGCACGGCCAGCCTTCGGGAACCGGCCTCCTAGATCGGCGCAACTGTGTCTCAAATGAATCGACACATGCCGTAGAAATCCCATTCTCTACGAGTATGTCACGATGCGACAGATGAGTGCATGGAGGAACAACGATTGATTCAAGTAAGGGATGAATTGAAAGAGCAGATGAAAGTGCTCGTCGCAAGAGCCCGCGTGAATGATTGCCCTCAAACCAGTCAGGAAACCCGGCAAGCGCAATCTGATGCTGATGGGATAAACCTGAAATGACGGCTGTCGCACGAGAAAGATTCTCTGGGGAAATAACCCAGGTAACGGGCAATGAATATCGATTTGCAATACCGCAAAGCTCGGCGATCTCAGATTCATTCGCAGTCTTTGCGATCGTACAGCACACCACCAGAGTCGTTGGAGAGAGAAAAAAGCTCATGGGGAAACCTGCAGAAGCCTTGAATATCGCCCAAGCCCCCGAGAGAGAGAGTCAAAGGCGTGCTTGTATGAGAGGAAAGATCTTTGAACCTTTTCACACAATCGGCATGCGAAGCAAGAAAAGTAAAGCTCAGCGTGTGTGATGAGTACGACCATCAAGGTCGCGTTTGACTGGAGGCCGAAAATGAGGATCAGTGATTGAGAAGTGACCGATCCGAGCGTCCAGAATCACTCAGATTGTGTAGGGTGTCTGCCGTATCTGCGGACTCACGACAGATTTAAGTGCCGACAGGAGTTTTTTCCGCACGTAGAATCGCTTGCACAATCCCTTCTGTCGTTGCGGTATCGGCTTCCACAGTCGGTCTTACCCCAAGGCGAATCAGCGTTGCTGTTGTGATTGGACTAATGCTGGCAACCTTCCAAGTTTGCAGGCGTGGACCAAAAAGTCTGATAGCCGATTCAGCGATCGAAGAACTTGTGACGGTTATCCAGTCAATAGTGAGGCGATTGAAGGAATGCTGCACCGCAGAAGGGATCTCCTCGATGTCACGACTTGTGTAGGCGACCACTTCATCAACAACGTGACCTGCTCTTTCGAGTTCACAACGCAAGAGATCTCGGCCGCGATTTGCGCGAATGAGCAAAAAACGTCCCTTCGAGAGAGAGTCTCGAAGGCCATTGGCAAGCCCCTCAGCCCGAAACTCGTTCGGAACATAATCACACTGAAGTCCTGCGCAAAGGAGTGACCGATGTGTCCCCGGTCCAATGGCAGCCAGTTTCGCAGTGCCGAGCGCTCTGCCATCAAGGTGTGCCTCTCGCATACGAGAGACAAACGAAGCAACACCATTAACACTTAAAAAAACAATCCAATCGTATGACCATGCCGTTTGAATAGCGTGATCAAGCAGTTCCCATGTAGGCGGTGGAACAATATCGATTGTTGGCTGCTGAATGCATCGTGCTCCAAGGAGTGTAAACGCATGAATCAATTCGTCTGATTGTCCCTGTGGTCGGGTAACCAGAATCGTGCGATCAAGGAGCGGCTTTGATGTGCGTCGTATGAGAGCATCTTCCGTCACGACCTGACCGATGATGATGACAGCGGGTGACGGTAGGCGAAGAGCTTCTAGGTCATTGGAAAGTTCGAGAAGTGTTGAAGATACCGTGGACTGATGAGGGAGGGAGCAGCGACTCACTACCGAGACAGGAGTATCTGGACTCATTCCAGATCGAATGAGTTCTGCCGACCAGGTCGCCGCCTTTTCAACACCCATGTAGATCACGATTGTGCCTTGAAACGAAGCAAGCCGTTCAAAATCGATAGGTGTGGATTTTTCATCACATTCGTGTCCTGTCACAAACGCTACTGCCGATGCATTGGATCGGCTTGTAAGCGAAATCGTTGCCATGGCCGCAGCCGCCGTTGCTGCAGTAATACCGGGAACGATTTCAAAAGGGATGCCAGCCTCGCATACGGGTAATAACTCTTCCGACAGTCGGGCAAAAATTGAGGGGTCTCCACCTTTGAGACGCACGACGAACAGACCTTGACGCGAGAGTTCGACGAGAAGTCTTCCGGTACTCTCCCCGGTATCTCCGGTATCGCGAATAACTGGTATGAGTTGAGCATTCGATTGAGCAAACGAAAGAATCTCCGTTGACACCAGCGCATCATGAACAACAACATCCGCTTGCTGCAGAAGTTTTAGTCCGCGCACGGTGAGTAAATCAGGGTCACCTGGGCCGGCGCCTACAAAACGAACGCAGCCCTTGATTTGATCCACTGGCATAATCCGAAGGCCCCTGACATTTTGTGATGACGCTCTGGTTTGGATCTCGTGAATTTAAGAAACCACTATAATCTTTCCAACAGCGGTCGATACACGCTGCTCACGCAGGCAAAGCTTCGAGCCAACAGCAGAGAAAAGCCTTCGCCAACCTAAACAATCTGGTCTGCAATAAACTGTCCACAGAGTGGTGTCTCGGTGACGCTATTGCCCTCAGGAGGGCTTTTGAACGGTCTAAATTGAGAAGAATACTTGGAAGTGTTAGTCTTGAGTTCGGTCTCTAGGGTCTTTCAATAACGAAGTTCTAAGGATCAAATTCGGTAGAACTGTAAGCTCAGCTCTTCCACGTTACGGGCCTTTGACGAAGGCACCAAAAAACTCTGCGATCGTCTCGCGAATACAAAGTAGTCATTATGACCAGCGTTCCTCCTTCACCGTCATCCGGTATCACCGGCAGCCTGTCGCCCGCTGAGCGTAGTCGCTTGATGCAAAGCTTTCAGCGAGGCCAGCAGAGCATGGAATCCAACCCGGATTATGCGATCGAACTGTTGTCTCAGTGTGTTATCGGAGACTCTGGCAATATCCCGTTTCTCCATTCATTTCTTGCCACGCTTAAAAAAAAGCACGGGCCACCAAAGGCCAAGGGAAGCTTAGCGGCCTTGTGGGGAACCTCTCACGGTGGAATGAAGAAAGCCGCAGCTGCCAAGAATTGGCGTGATGTGGTGAAGCAAGGCGTTCACATCATCCGATCAAGTCCCTACGACGCAGTGTGCCTCCTAGCAATGGCCAATGCCTGCAAAAACCTTGAGCAGAATGAAGCTCAGCGATCCTATTTAAGAGCAGCGCTTGAAGCCGCACCCGCGGATGTAGAAGTCAATAAACAGTGTGCCGCATTTTTAAAATCCTGTGGTGAATTTGATCAGGCCATTGCCTGCTGGTTACGAATTTCAAATGTCCCTAAGTTTTCTGATGAGGCCCAAAAAGCTATGTCAGAACTCCACGTTGAAAAGACTATCGTTGCTGGGAATGGACTTGTTGGCCGAGAGTCCGCCACGAAAAAATCATCCGACAACATCGACGAGAGTTCATCAACAGTTCCACGCATTACGCTTTTACGACAGGCCATTGAAAAAAATCCTGCTGATGTGGAGTCTTATTTGGAGCTTGCCGACTTGGTCGAAAAGGATGAATCGATTGAGGAAGCACAGAAAGTTTTAAATCGAGCTCTTTCTGCTTCGGGTGGAGATATGAAAGTCGTCGAACATATTGAAGACCGTCAACTGCGATGGGCAAAGCATGGAATGCATATCGCCGAAAAACGTTTTGAAAGCGAACGCACCGATGCCAACAAAGAAACGCTCGAAAAGCTAAAAACAGGAATCCTGAAGCAAGAAATTGATGTCTTTTCAGCTCGCACATCTCGGTACCCCGAGAACACGTCGTGGCGGTATGAATTGGCAATGCGACTCAAAGCAATTGGAAACTATCCCGAGGCGATCAAGGAATTTCAGATAAGCCTTCAAGACGTTCGACGCAAAGGCGTCGTATCTCTTGAGCTTGGAGAATGTTTTCAAAAAATTAAGCAACATCAACTCGCCATGCGCAATTACAGTACGGCAGTTGATTCCCTCACGGATAGGGAAACAGACCTGCGAAAGCGAGCCCTCTACCGCGCTGGGGTGCTCGCGGCAGGGCTTGAAGATCTTGAATCGGCCAAGAAATATCTGTCGGTGCTTGCCGAACTTGACTATGGATACCGGGATGTGGCACAGCGTCTGGACAAGTTAGACTCCGTGCCGGATAAAAGTGCGGAATAGGAACAGGGACCGTTTACGCGTTGAAGAGGATGTTTGATGCCGAATACTGCGAATGCCAAAAAAAGTCTACGACAGAATCTCCGAAATCGGGATCGTAATAGAGCGGAGAAGTCATCCCTCAAATCACAGATTAGAAAAGTGCTTTCGGCACTCTCTCTGGGAAACGCCGATCTTGCAAAAGCAGAACTCAAGGGTGTGGCAAAAAGAGCTGATCGAGCTGCTGCCGCGAGAACGATTCATCCCAATCGCGCTGCTCGAATCAAATCGCGTTTGTCAGCAAGGATTGTGGCTTTGAAAGGATCGAATCCCGAGAGTCCTTCTGCAAAAAAAGTGGAGAAGAAATCATCCAACGAGCCCCGTACTTGATCGCCACTTCTTCTGGCATGTTGGGTGCGTTGTCTGCGGATCGTGTGAATTGTCGTTTGTATCATTGCGATCACTTCGCAAATGTACTGTATCGACATCCAAGCAAGCCGGAACTAATCCCAGTCAATGCTTGAAGCGCGAAAAACGGGACCTTCTACACATGTTCTTCGGTAGTCCCAGCTACCGGTCGAGTCTCGTACTTTCGCAACGCATGTGAAACAGATTCCAACACCACATGCCATTGGTGCTTCAAGTGACACATCGCAAGTGAGCGAATGATGTGTTGCCCACGCTCCAACAGCAGCCATCATCGGTTCCGGTCCACAACAGGCGATGTGAGTTCGATCCAAAAGACTGGGCGGAATTGCATTGAGGAGATCAATGACGGTTCCTTTTATACCAGTCGATCCATCGAGCGTGGCAAGATGTACATCGACACCAGATGAAGTAAAGTCTTCGATGCCCCCAAAAAATGAACCGGTTCTTGCTCCCCAGCAGAGTGTTGTTCGACGACTGAGTGTCGCTGGGCGAAAGGGGTTTCCAAACCGCTTCACCCCAAGGCATTCCTTGGCGAAAGCAAGAAGTGCCGTCTGGCCAATTCCACCAGCAACAAGAAGAAGATGATCAACATCAGGAAGTGAAAATCCATTTCCCAGTGGTCCCCACGTGATGAGTTCATCCCCAACTTTAATCTGCTCTAGCGCGGTCGTGAACTTTCCATGAATAAGATAAACCAGATCTAAACAATCGAACGAGAAAGAGGAGGTTCGGTCTCGTTCCAGATGGGAATGTGTATCGTAGACGGCCAAGGGCCTTGCCAGCAGGGGATCATTTCGATCTGGAATTCGCAGCATTACAAATTGACCAGGCAACGCCCTGGATGCAATCTCTGGGCACTCAATGCGAATTCGTCGCGTACGATGGGCGAAAATCTCATGTTCGATCACTCGAACTCGTTGATAAGGAGCTTTTTCGCAGCCAACGGATACATTTTCGGAAATCGATGAGAGTGAATTCATAATGGATCGCAGTCGGATGGATCGATGCACCGAGTCGTCAATATCGTTTGATACGGCCGACTTGCAAAGCAATACGCAGGATCAAAAAGGGTCAGGAGGTGCTGCGAGGTTTTCTCCAGGAAGAAGCTTTTCCTGGCTTCTTAGAAACTCGTCGCTGGGATGATCGGCCTGTTCCTGTTCGGGGGGTTGGAGTTCTTCCCGAAGACGTAGTTTCTCGAGTAAAGGGTCGTGTTGCCCCACGGTTTTCTCGTGGTCGACGGACTACCTGTGGACGAGAGGATCGCTGAGCGAGTTTGCTATCAACCGGGCCTGACGATGCCCGTAAGGACTCGATCTCCTGCCATGTGAGAGGTCGCCATTGACCGGGAAGTAATGATCCAAGACTCAACGAGCCAACAGCAACACGTTTGAGTTGATGTACTTTATGGCCCAAGTGCGCAAGCATTCGGCGAATTTCACGATTCTTACCTTCATCGAGCACCATCTCTAAAACGGAACTCAGCTTATGCGATGACCGAAGATCGACTCGTCTCGCATGGGCAACACCTTCTGCGAGGTCGATACCGCGTCGAAGTCGATCAAGAATTTCAGGGGTCGGCACGCCTGCCACTTGAACCATGTATCGCTTTTCAACGCCATAACGAGGATGAGCCAAGTGATTGGCAAGATCACCATCGTTGGTCAGAAGAATAAGTCCTTCGCTCATGCGATCAAGTCGACCGATGGCAAACAATCGATGATCAACTGGAACAAGATCAAATACACGTGGTCTTCCAGAAGGATCAAAATTAGTCGTTACCACACCGACCGGCTTGTGAAGCATGTAAACAACACGTTTGGGATCGGGAAGACGTTCTCCATCGATTCGAACCTCCTGTTTGTGAGGATCAACGCGAGTTCCAAGTTCAGTAATCACACGACGATCTACCTCGACTCGCCCTGTGGTAATCAAGGTTTCACAGTTGCGACGACTTCCGAGCCCCGCTGAGGCAAGTACTTTCTGTAAACGAGGTAAGGCCTCAACCTGAGAGGGAATAGCCTTTGTTCGCAGAGCGGGTTTTACAGAAGATGAAGGTGTAACGGTTTTTTCAGGACGTCTGCGAGAAGTAAATCGCGAGTGATGAGAAGAAGATTCTTGCACGGATGTGGATGCCTAAGTCGCTTGTGTGGAAAGCTCCCCGCGCGGGGAACGATTAAACATTCTAACCGGCTTTGCTCCGGTTGGTCGCGGGACTTCCCAAGCAGGGCAACAATCAGCAAAAGAGGGGCATTTTTGAAGGAAACCCTTTGGTTTTCTAGCGGATGGGTGCCCACCATCGTGCTCGTTCCACCTGCGGAATAGGTGCTAAATAATCACGAGGGCGCCCTCCATCAATTGGAGGACCGATGTCATTTTCAAGATAGGGATCAAATCGTATCGCTCTTCGTTTTTGAGTCTGAATGGGACCAGGATCCGACCAATCAGGTCCAGTAAGCGCCGCGCATCCACTTCCCCCGATACAAAATGTCATCAGCACGGCTTTGCAGAACCAGACTGGAACGCGTTGAAAAGAATACGTGTGCATGTTGTGGAAGAACTCCGATTGCTATCACAATCCCCATGCGATAGTGAACCAATCAAAAAAGTGAAGAGGAGGAATGGTTCGCAAAAGCGGAGAATAGGTCCGGATGAGCAATTTCCCAAGTGGAATTTCATTGGGGAAAATAACGAGTGAATGCCAAATTGTCACATTGAGGAACCCAATAGAACGGCAGCATCACTCACGGCAGCATCACTCGCAGCAACGTTGTTGGAGTCTCACAATGCAGATACTGAGTATCAAGACATGCGGGAATGAGAATGCAGTCACCTCGCACCATCGATCCAATATCCCACTGCGGATCAAAACAGCATTGACCTTCAAGAACAACAAGAAAGTGGCACCGATGATCCCCCCCTACTCTCCATGAGGCTGCAGGACGCACTGTATCAAGAATGAAGTAATCGCTCTCAACGAGACGCTGAACGGATGCATCAGCAGTGGTATGGCCTTGAGTTTTATGAACCGGACCAAACTGTGTTACAGCTTCAATTCCAGAATCAATATGAAGTGGTCGAGATTTTCCATCCGGACCGATTCGGTTCCAATCATGCAGTCGGTAGGTTGTGTCGCTGGCTTGTTGGATTTCTGCCACCAAAAGACCTTCGCCGATGGCATGGACGGTTCCGGCCGGAATAAAAATACAGTCACCGATTTTCGGTTCGATTGCATGGAGCACTTGATCGCATTCACCCCGACGAAGCGAGTCTGAAAGTGCCTCTCGATCAACTCCATCCCGAAGCCCTGCATAGATCAGGCTGCCGGGATTCGTCTCCAGAACGACCCACGCCTCTGTCTTTCCAAGGTCGGGTGGAGAAAGACGGGCAGCCCTTGCGTCGTCTGGATGCACCTGAACTGAAAGCGTGCAGGCGGCGTCAAGAAATTTGAATAAAATTGGAAAATATGACTGTGAAGCATGTATTCCCAAAAGTTCCTGCGCATGGAAAAGAACAAGATCGTGGAGCGTTGTGCCTCGAAGTGGTCCGTGTGCCACCACACTCTGATCAGCTCCGTGATCGACAAGTTCCCACGATTCGGCAAAGCGATCTCCCGGAGGAAGCATTCTTCCAAACGTAGACTCAAACCGGCGACCTCCCCAAAGATACTGTCGATAGATCGGATTGAATTGCAGTGGGTAGAGCACGAGAGAAAAAATCCTAATCAATGCGAGGACGACGTCCAAGTCCTTCGAGAATGTGTCCGATCCAGAAAATGCAAACCGACGCAACGAGTATGACGAGCATCTGAAGAAGCGAGATGCGATTTCCTAGTTGAAGCACAATGGCAAGGAGTGGAACGGTTAGGCCGATACGCTGAATCACTCTCCCGACCATAACCATAATATTGAAAGTCCTGAATCGGCATCAGTTCTCACGTGACACACAATAGTCAAACGTCTTCAACACAACGTTCTTCATGTCTATCACCACGCCAACGATCAATACAAGAGTTGCACATGGAATAAATTGAAATTCAATGTCATCACTCTGTACCAATCGCGGCATTGCGACTGTTAAAATGAGGAACGTGATCAATTTCGTCATAGCTGCGAAGTTTTGACAGATTCTGAGGTGTAAGACCACAGATTCGCATCAACCCGCCATCGTTCTGCACTCTCTGTTCAAGCGAACAGAGTTCATCGACGAGCGTGTCGTCAATCGTATTCACATCGTGCAGTTCGATTACGACGCGACTGGTGAGATGAATCTTTAAAATTCCCCAAACGTGATCAGCAAGAGGCCGTGAGATCTCTCGGTCGAGCTGTGAACGACTCGATTCAAGACGAACAAAGACCCAGTCGGGTCCACGTTCCACGCGGCAACCCCATTCCTGAAGTCGAAAGTGCTTGTGCATGAGAATTTCTCCCGGTGATGACTCTGCGAGAAAAAAGTGTGACTGAACCACACCACGAACCAAGGAAGGAAAACAATTGTTTTCCGCCGTCGATACCCCCTATGACATGTCGATCAAATTTGCCGGGGGACCCATTCCCTTTGGTATCTATCGTAAGAATTTGGAAATCTCAAGCAAGAACAGTTTTTTCTAGAGAGAGGCCTAGAAACTGACGATTTATGGAAATCTTTCCATTGAATGCGTGGCGTTCAGAAGGAAATAGTGATGGCTTTACCCTTGAGATGGGGTTTGTTTGAGGATGATTTTTTGTGCCGCCTCGAAATCGATGAGTGGAACAATAAGAGATGTGCGCAGGCCTTGGAGTGACTGTCGACTTGTCAGTTGATTTTGTATCGGCATACTTGGTGTGTGATTGATTCTAAGGACAGTCGCACTCTGGGAATCTCAGAGCACCACAACGGGAAAAAAAGAAGAG
>Ga0114969_10004835_pt1 | contig 10621 bp, 10 predicted proteins | sample M_130807_MF_Meta_FD_87316 | JGI IMG/M metagenome (GOLD analysis project Ga0114969, IMG submission 87316) | Freshwater microbial communities from Lake Montjoie, Canada to study carbon cycling - M_130807_MF_MetaG | ecosystem: Environmental > Aquatic > Freshwater > Lake | place: Lake Montjoie...
AATGGTTTAGGTTCTAATTCAATTCTGTAATCAAACTCTTCACTCAATCTATGAAGAATATATCTTGAAATCCATAACTGATCAGCACCATCTTCCGCAGTAACTGTTCCAATTTGATATTCCCATTGACCTAACGCCACTTCTGCATTAGTTCCACCAATTGATAATCCAGCCTTGATACAAAGGTCTGTGTGTTCTTCAACGAAATCTCTTCCTGCGATATTATTTGAACCAACTGAGCAATAGTAATCACCTTGTTCTCTTGGTTCTTCATTTATTGGCCAACCTAATGGTCTGTTTGTTTTATTATCAAAGATAAAGTACTCTTGCTCCCAACCCCAATTGGTCTCATCATCATATTTATCCAATGCTTCCATCATTTTTGTTCTGGTGTTTGTCGCGTGTGGTGTTCCATCCGTATTATAAACATCACACAAAACAATAATTGAATTTTTAGTAAATGGATTTAAGAAATAATTTTTAGGATATAACAATAATTCAGAATTAGATGTTTCTGCTTGATAAGTAGAAGAACCATCGTAATTCCAAACCGGTGCTGATTTAGTACCTTTTTTATATTGTCTTAATAAATCTTCAGTATCAAAATCTGATTTAATAATTTTTACTTTACTTCTTATTTGTTGTGTTTTTGCACCATCCAACCAAATATATTCTAACTTTTGCATAATGTGTATGTTTTTTCTTATATTTATTAAAAAAAAGACTCTTCGTTTTGTACATGGCCCCTATTTTTTAGGGGCCACGTTGAAAATAATATATTTTTATTTAAAATAAACTTTTACTATATTTGAATATAAAATCAATAACTATTTTTAAATATTATGAACAAGGTTATTTTACAAATTTGGGAAGAATCCGAGAGAGGTTTTGGAACACGACCAGATGGTTGCTCTATGCATATTGATTTAAAAGAAAGGGAAAACTACATACGGTCTATATATAATAGTAGAAAGACTGATGCATCCATACCAAATGAGTATGATAGAATTGTTGGTGAAGGAGTTGAGGTGTTTATAGAAGATACTCTTTTTACACTTATTCAGAATGATAAATCTATTAGACTTACTCAATACCAGATGAATAATCTTATGGGAATGGAAGAAATTACAATAAAAGAAATATGATTACAGGATTTTACTTGATGCTTTTATCATTTATATTATCAGAGATTTACCACTTTTTCAACAAAAAGAGACTTGATTTAATATTCAAAAATAAGAATATGGAAACGATACGAAAATTTGATATAATTTTTTATATGTCAAAGATTCTATCTATATTTTGGCCAGTTATAGGATTGTTTTCGAGTTTTAGTCATTTATTTATGTTAATAATTGCCATAAATCTATTGAAATTCATGATTTATCATTTAGAAGACAATATTTACAAAGTCTATATTAGACTTCTTCCTTGGATGAATGTTGTAGTTTATATAACAATACTATCGTATAAATTCTTTATACACTAAAGTTTTTAAGATTTTCTTCAGTTATTATAATGAAAGAAAATCCTTTTTTGTTACACCAGTTTATCATAGTCTCCCATTTTTGTTTGTTCTTATAAGCCATCTTTAGATCATATTCAAAACTTTTAAGTTTCTTCATCCCCTTTTCGGGTACTTCTAATTTTCCTTCAGTTAATGCAATTACCATTTTGTATTCTTTCATAGGTTTGACCTCGACTACTACTTCTTTCAAAACACCATCAGCTCCTCTCATTCTATAAAAGAAGTCTGGGTAGTATCTATGTGCTTTTATTCTTGAATCACCATTTTCAAAGTGTGTCATCTGATAAGGTATTTCCAAACATTCTGCACCCCATTGGAATATCTCTTCTTTCAAATCAAGCCATAACATTATTTTTTGTTCCCAAGAGCTTCTGTAGTATACTCCGCCCTGTGTGTTTAGCTTTAACACTTTGTCTTTGTTGGTTGGTATGAAGTTACCACCATGATATCTACTATTGTTAGGTCGAGAGTTTATCATTTTATAGTATTTATTTTCTTTATATATAAAAGAAAATAAATCTATATTATGGGCGAATTATTAGAAAGAGTTAAATTAAACCTTTTGGTCTTTGGAAATGGAATAGAAGAGAATTTTAAAACAAACTCTTTATTTTTTGCCGATAAATATTCCAAAAGTGATAAAATGGTAACTGCGTTATCTACTACCGACTTAAAACCAGGTGGATTCTACTTTCTTCACTATTTTGATGATTCTAATTGGATGAAATATTCGCCAGTATTTGTGGTTGAACAAAGAAATTTTGGTAATCAAATTATTGTAATGGCGGTTAATTTAAATTTCATACCATTAGAACTAAGATCTTTTATATTTGATCCTTATATACAAGAAGATTATTTTGAAAATGATACTTTTCTGAAAGTGGATTATTCTGGGATGTATAACGAGCTTATTAGAGTTGGATTTGAGTATTCTCTGATGGAGTATAATGCAATACAAATAAAAATGGTACATAAAATACATATGGAGATGCTTCCTAGATTTTTATACTCACAACATCCACGTGCTACATATGATCCAAAAAAGTTGATGGAAATATGGCATAAGAAACTTGAGACAAAATCAGCTAGAAATCAAGAGATGATGCAGTCTATGATAGATGAATTCTATGATATAAATAATGATATATCAGAGAAATATAAAGTAATGAAGGATCATATTAAAAGAATTCAAAAAAGCTTAAAAAAATATGGTGGTAAGTGAAAAATATCTATCTTTGTAGAGTAAATAAAACATTAAAACAAAAATTATCTATGAACTATTCAACTTATATTTCCGCAGCCGAAAAGTTATCATCCTTTGGACAAAAACAAAAAGCATTGTTATTCATCAAACATGCCAATGATTTGGAACAAACAAAGATAAATGATTTGAAATTCAATATTTTAGTTGGAGAAGTTCGTCCTTTCAAAGATGCAAAATTTCACTCGGCTAAGATTTTGAGAGAAAGAGAAGCAAATACCATTATGTGTATCTTTCAATCCGATGCCAATACACATAGGATTAATGCAAAAATCAAACCCGGTGGTGAGGTACAATGGTCTGATGGAAATTTATTCCTCGATAGACAATCTGTTAAATCTTATGAAAAACTATTAGATTATTTAACAAATTATCAAAATGATGTTCAGAAATTACTTAATGAGATTGACCTTAAAAGAGATGATTTGAAAGTTATAAATCGAAGCTTCTATATCTAAAAATAATCAATTAGAATTGTGTTTAAAAGAGTAGTGTTCACTACTCTTTTTTTTATTTGACCATATCTCTTCTTAAAAAAGAGACACATGATATTTTATATATACCTTAAAATTTTAAATAATTTTAATGGCATCGTATAACTATAACAATCAAGAACAGGGACAAGGAATGGGCTTTGTAAATTCCGCAGTAGAGAATAAAGGACTATTCAGTAGAATACTTAGAACTCTATCAAACTATGGAATGAATTATGATGATATGATCATTCGAAACCAGGTCGGTATTGGTATAAACGAAGATCCATATGCAGCTAAAGGAAACTCGATGTATGATTTCTTTTCTCAAAGAGCGGTTGCTTCTGTATTAAATAGAAAATCAATTCCTTACTTAGATAAGGCTTATGCTGATAAAAGAAGAATACTTAGAGAATATTCTATCAAAGACGAAATCAGAGATATGGTCAGTGCGGTTGCCGATGAATGCATCGTATACAACGATGATAGAGATTTCTGTTCTCCAAGAGCACTTTCTAACGATTATTCACAAGAAGTAAAAGACAAATATCAAGAGTATTTTGAAAAAATCTATAACAAGTATGGATTTTCTGATAGTATAACCGCGTGGAACATGATAAAAGACTTTCTTGTAGATGGTTATGTTGCTGTAGAGATTGTATTCGATGACAAAAAGAAAAACATCATCGCTTTTAATAGACTTAGACCAGAAACTCTTGTTCCTGCATACGAACCAAATGTAGGACATCTTTGGATTCAGTTCCCTGAAGATCCTCAATTAAGAAGAATATTTTTAGATTCTCAGATTGTTTTTGTTTCCTATTCGACACAAAATGACTATTCCGAAACTTCTTATGTAGAAGGACTTATTAAACCATATAATCAATTAAAGATACTTGAACAAACTAAAATTATGTTCAACGTAATCAATGCGACACTCTATCAAGAATTTAAAATTCCAATCAAAGGACTTTCTAGACAAAGAGCAGAAGAACAAATTGGACAATTGATACATGATTATTCAGAAGAAGTTGAATGGGATGAAACATTGGGTACTTTAAGTATCAATGGATCTAAACACTTACCATATAATAAACAAATATGGTTTCCAGAAAGTGATGCTGGTTCTCCATCTATGGAGTTAAAATCACCTGCTGGTCATGATTTGAATGAGGATGCAATGCTTAAATGGTTTCACCAGGCACTTAAAAGAGCTTCTAAAATTCCATTGACTCGTTTTGAAGGCGAAGGTGGTGGTGGTAATTTAATAGCAGATTCCGCAGAGATGACAAGAGATGAGATTAAGTTCCATAACTTTATATCTAGGATAAGAGCAAACTTCAAAGAACTTATAGTTAAACCACTTAAATTACAGATGCTTATTGAGTTTCCTGAATTGAAAGAGGATGAAATTGTAATGAATCAAATGGATATAATCTTCTACACAAATCAGATATTTGAAGATTGGAAGAAAATAAACAATCTATCTAAAAAAGCTGAGGCACTTGGAACTCTTACTGCAGTTATGAATGGTGAGAAACCTTATTTTCATATCGAATGGTTGATGGACAATATATTCAAACTTACCCCTGAGGAGAAAGCTGAAAATCAAAAATACTGGGCCAAAGATGCTGCTGGTGCTGGTGCAGCACCTGGTGCTGCTGGTGCCGAAGGTGCTGCACCTGCACAAGGTGGTGAAGCTCCTGCTGAAGGCGGACAAGCAGCCGCTGAAGCTCCTGCACAGGGTGGACAAGCAGCCGCTGAAGCTCCTGCACAAGGTGGTGCACAAGGTGGTGCAGAATTTGAATTCTAAAAATATTCATAAATGAAAAGCCACTCATTTTTGAGTGGCTTTTTATTTATGCTGCGTTTTCGTATGTGTCTACGTAAAAATAGACTACTTTATTGTCTATTATATGTGGTTTTAAATCGATATTTATTGAATTTTCCATAAGTTCTTTTACTACTTTACCCATAGGAGTTGACAAAACTTTACATCTTAGAGTTAACCTTTGTACTTTGTTTTCTTTTAGAATGAAAGACATTGATTTTATAATAAGAACACTCATTTGTAACGAAACTGTATTACCAAAATTACCAAGTTGTGCCATCAAAGATATTGATTCTATGTCGAATTGTATTTTTTTACCAGATTCTAAAACATTTGTTAGTATAATATCTCTTTTGAACGAAGTCCACTCTTTATATCTGGACATCAAATCTTCAAATTGATCTAAAGTATTGTTATTCAACAATACTTCATAATCAAAATATTCTAGATCATCATCTTCTGTAGACCAATCTTTGAATAACTGTCCCATTAGAATCTCATAAAGTTTATCTGCTTTTTCTCTAAATCCACTGATTTGACAACTACTTTGATAGGATCACCTAATCGAATTTGTTCTCCAAACTCATTGTATACTAAATATTTGTCTGTATCTGCAATCCATTTCCCATTCAGAGTTTCCAATCTTATCAACCCTTCACATTTGTTTTCCATTATTTCGGCATAGATTCCTCTATCCAATACACCCGTTACGATTGCATCAAATACTTGTCCTATTCTATCCTGAAGATATTCAGCTTGTTTGTATTTAATAGAATCTCTTTGTGCCTTTGCTGCAATCAATTCTCTACTTGAACACCATTTTGCTTGTTCTTCTATTTTAGTAGGATTTCCTTGTTTTCCTGTTGTAAGTCTATCAAATAAGATTCTATGTGTTATCAAATCTGGATATCTTCTGATTGGAGATGTGAAGTGAGAATAGTGTGTAAACCCTAATCCATAGTGACCTATGTTTTTGATTGTGTAGACCGCCTTAGACATACATCTTGTCACAAGTGTTTCAATCATGTTTTCTTCAGGAGTTCCTTTTATTTCTTTCAAAAGATAGTTAAGGTTGTTTTTAAGTACATCACCATCCTCGTCTAATTCAAGTTTATATCCAAAATTGGTACATACACTTTGAAGAGATGCTAGTTTATCACCATTCGGTTTGTCGTGAACTCTATATACATTGTGCCATTGATCTTTGGCCAATAATTTAGCTACTGATTTATTTGCTAATAACATATATTCTTCAATAAGCTTATTTGCATCTTTCTGTTCTTTGAAATAAACACCGATTGGTTTTTTGTTATCATCTGCCAATTTGAACTTAACTTCGATTCCACCCATTTCGATAGATCCGTTTTTTATCCTAGCTCTTCTTATTTTCTTAGCAAGAGTATCTAACTGACGAATCTCTTTGTGATAGTCACCGTCCAATCCTTCAATTATCTCCTGTGCTTCTTCGTATGCGAATCTTCTATCAGAATGTATAACTGTCTTACCCTGCCAAGTATCTTTTATTTTACCATCTTTGTCTAAAGTGAATAATACAGAGAATGCCAATCTATCAACATTTGGTTTAAGTGAGCATATTCCATTTGAAAGTCTTTCTGGTAGCATTGGTACACATCTGTCTACCAAATAAACAGAGGTTGCTCTTTTGAATGCTTCTTTGTCTAATTCTGTTCCAAACTTAACATAGTGTGCAACATCTGCTATGTGAACACCTACTTTTATGTTGTTAGGATCTCTCATATCTATAGATATGGCATCATCGAAATCTTTTGCGTCTACCGGATCTATTGTTATAGTGGTTACATCACGCATATCTTTTCTAGATTTGATTTCTTTTTCGGTGATTGTTTCTGGTACAAGTTCTGCTTCGTTTAAAACTTCTTGTGGAAAATCTACTGGTAATCCGTATTCGTACATGATTGCATTCATTTCAGTATTGTTTTCTCCTACAAATCCTAAAATCTTTGTTATTCTAGCTCTTGGTGATTTTCTATCAAATTCCCAGTCTATTAGCTCTATTAGAACTTTTTGTCCGTTTTCTACCACGGTTTCTCCTTTTATATAAAAGTCTTTAGATATTCTATTACCATCCGGTATTACAAAAATTGTGTCGTTTTTTACATGTGTAGTTCCTACAAATTCTGTTCTGAATCTTGATGTTACTTCTAATACTTTACCTTCTAACTTTTTTTGTCCTTGGAATATTTCTACTCTTGCAGTATCTAGGTGTAGTGCGTTTGCGGTCTTTTTTTTATGTATGAAGATTTCTTTGCTATCGATTCTTATACAGGCATTACCTGATGTGGAGAATTCTACTTGTGTTTCGAATATGTCTCCTTCTTTAATTTTATTCATTTGGTTTGTTCTTTTTTGAGATATTGTCAACTCCGTATTTTTCAATCAAAGTTTTTTTCATTTTAGACAATACTTTTTTATTTTGTATGGGATAATCTACTCCAAAGTTCTTTCTCAACGTTTCTTTTCGTTTGACTTCGGAACACTTTCTACAGGAATAATCTCCCCAGTTTAGATTACCATATTTTAAGTAGTTTTTATAGATTACCTCTTTTTCTATACCACAGCCATCACACTTACATTTTATTTTATAATGTGATCCATTTGGTAAAAGCTCTACCGGTATTACTATTATTTCTCCTATTGAAATATCATATCCTAAATCATCATAGTACTGATAATTAGATTCGTTTATCTTAATTTCAATTTCTCTTGTAAGTATCATGTTATTCTATTATATGGATATAAAAAATCCACCTATTCGTTTTATATAAAAACATGATTTAGTTTAGTGTTTAAATATTTTTTATTTAGTCTCTATAAATAACCATATTCTCTATAAAAAATCCACGCTTGTTTTTTTTGAATAAATGAGGTATATATATACTCTAATAAAATATACAAAAAAAAACACACTTATTTCATGAAACCAGTTCTAATTGTAGAAAATTCGACAAATTCTCTTATAAGAGAAAACACGAGTACTGGTAAGAAGGATTATATTTTAGGTGGTACATTCACTGAATTCGGAATTAAAAACCGTAATGAGAGAATCTATACTGCTGCGAAATTCCTTCCTGCTTTAGAGGAGATGAATGAAAGAATGAACAATCTTGGAATTGTCTATGGTGAATTTGATCATCCAGACGTTTTCGATACTTCGCTTTCAAGAGCTTCTCACGTAATTACAAAAGCTAATTACGTAAAAGAATCAAACTTGGTGGAAGGTGAAATCAGATTATTAAGCACTTATTGGGGAAAAGAGGCAAAATCGTTAGTTGACGATGGTTGTCCTATTTTCGTTTCATCAAGAGCTGCAGGTATTACTGAATCTGATGGAACTGTATCATTAAAAAAACTTTTTACTTACGACATCGTTGCTGACCCAGGTTTTGCATCGGCAAAAATGAGTGTAAAGATTCTTAATGAATCACTTGGTTACAAAGACCCACAATCTAACTTTAGGATATACGATTTATCCAATGAGTCAAAAACGGAAGAGTTATTTAATATGAACAACAACGAATTTGTTACTAAACAACAACTAACCGATTACTCTCAGTATTTGGTTAAAGAGTTGGCGTCAACTAAAAAAGAAGTTAAGACAGCCATTACTAAAGGGAATATGAACCCTAAAAAACTTGAGCAATTGCTTGAGTATTACGATGAATTGAACAACACTAATTCACAAGTAGCTAAATATTTAGATTACTTAGCTGAGAAAGTTCAAATTATGGTAAACGAAAACAAGTCTTTAAAAGAAACTACAGAAAAATTAATCAAACATAACGATTATTTGGCTGAAAATCTTGAAAAGGCTGTAAACTATTCTGAATATTTAGCAGAAAACTTAGATAAGAACATTGCTTATTCTGAATATGTTGCTGAAAACGTAGATAAAAACATCGCTTACTCTGAGTATGTTGCTGAAAATCTTGACAAAAACATTTCTTACACAGAATATGTTGCTGAAAATTTAGATAAAAACATCGCTTACTCTGAATACATCGCTGAAAATTTAGATAAAAACATCGCTTACTCTGAATACATCGCTGAAAACTTAGACAAATCTATTGCTTACGGTGAGTATATCGCAGAACACGTTGATAACTCTATCGCTTACTCTGAATACTTAGCAGAACACGTTGAAGGTAACATCGCTTACTCTGAATACATTGCTGAACATTTAGATGATAACATCGCTTACTCTGAATACATTGCTGAAAATTTAGATAAATCTATCAACTATCAAGGATTGATTGTTGAGAAATTAAATGGTGGTAAATTAAACGAATCAGAAGGTGCTTTCCCATCATTGAATGCTGCAGGATTTGAAGATCTTGAAGACGAAAATGAAGACGAAGACGAAGCTTATGGTTATGAAGAAGACGAAGATGAAAACGGAATCGCTGAAATGACTCCTAATCATGCATACGCACACGAAGATAACGAAGATGAAAATGAAGATGAGGATTGTGGCCCAGGTGTTACAGGAAACTCTGATTCAGAATTATCCGAATCTATTGATAAATTAATCGAAGAAGCTAAAAAACGTAAAGTTTCTGAGACATCAGATTTGAATTTCTTGAAATTCATGTCTAAATCACAAGTTGATAGCTACTATGCTTTAACTAACGAAGAACAAGAGACAGTAAAACTGCACATAAACGAAAGCAGCTACTTCACACAAAAAGAAGTATTGTCATTAATCTCTGAAGCGTTATCAACTAAAAACGAATCTCTTGAAGAAAGAGTAATCAGAATGATGCCTGAGAACACAAAGGCTATCTGGAATCAGTTAAATGAATCTGCTAAAAAATCTATCATTTCACAAGCTAGATTATATCCTGCAGAAGTATTATTGACTGAAGGTCAAGTAGAGCATTTCTGGGCAACTAGAAACCTCAAAAAAAATGAATCAGTATCTAAAAAACTTGTTTCTCACGAAGCTCTTATCCAAGAAGATAAGTTGTCTGACAATGATGTAACAGCTATTATGGAAAGATTCAAAAACGTATAATCTATAAAAAATCCACACCTGTAAAAATAAGGTTTTTGGATGATATATATAGAATATTAGAAAAAATAAAAAATAAAAACAAATTATGTCACACATTAGAATAGACAAAGCGAAAGCTACAAAAAAATGGGCTCCAGTTCTTGAGAATATGGGAGTTACTGGTGATAGAGTTGAATGGATGGCGGAATACGCTGAATTTCACTCAATCAACGAAAACGCATATGTAAACGCATCTAACGTTGCGGGTATGGGAGGTGTATTTGCTGCACAACCAGGAGCATTTGCTGGACAAACAAACGGTGGTTCTTTAGCTGCTGCAAATGGTGGTCTTGGAACAATTGGTTCAGGAGACGTAGGTCAAAACTTATTGCCAGTTGCAATGAAAATTGCTGCTCAAACAATCGGTTTAGATTTAGTTGCTGTTAAACCAACTCCAGGTCCGAAAATCGATTTACTTTACATCGATTTCCAATAT
>Ga0114969_10004837_pt1 | contig 10619 bp, 4 predicted proteins | sample M_130807_MF_Meta_FD_87316 | JGI IMG/M metagenome (GOLD analysis project Ga0114969, IMG submission 87316) | Freshwater microbial communities from Lake Montjoie, Canada to study carbon cycling - M_130807_MF_MetaG | ecosystem: Environmental > Aquatic > Freshwater > Lake | place: Lake Montjoie...
CAAAGGAAAAATAGTTGACCCCACGGACCCCACGGGCGTGAACCGTATTTTAAAAATTGTCCGTTCCACTGATGGCGACCCCGACTTTGATAAATATCCCAAAGTTCTTCTTGATTATTGGGGGCAACCCATTCGCTATTACCGCCGAGGTTATGTCAACCTTATGCCCAACACTCCTGATCTAGCGACGGATGGAACTAAATTTGATTTAGGTGACTTTTTCGCCTTGCGGCCATCCAAAGTTGACACAGGCGAATTTGTGCCTGATGCTCAAGCCCGGACTGATGTGCTAGATGATGAAAATCCAGATCTAGCACTGACTTCCTCCATCAACGGTAAAGATCGAACTTCAACTCCTCGCTTGCGAAGCGCGGAATTCGCCTTGCTTTCATCTGGACCAGATAAAAAATTGGATCGCACCCGCCGCATTGGTTTTGGCGGACCCAATAAAGATGTGAATGTGAACGCCGACAATATTGTGGAGACCGGCCCTTGAAGCGCGCCACCACGGGTTTTACACTTGTGGAATTGCTGGTGGTGATTGGCATTATCGCCATTCTTGCCAGCATGGTGTTGGCGGTCAGTGGCGGTGTGCTTGCAACCAGTGAACGCAAGCAAGTGGACGACACATTTACTTTGTTGAACCAAGCCATCCGTGAGCTTGAATTGACGCGCGGACAGGAGTTGGTTTTTTCAAGACTTTCTTCATCTCCAAACGTTCTGGAACTTGCATTTTATGACATCAAGGAAGAGCCGAAAGACACACCGGCTTACATCATGCCTAAGTTGTTGGCGCTGTTAAGGAGCAATGACCGGAGCCGGGAATTCATCAGCAAAATCAATCCAGATTTCTTGAAGCGAATTGATAAACCTACGTCCCCTTTAAACCCAAATGAAAATATTGACCTTGTCGACCCCTGGGGCAATCGCATAGCGGTGGTTCCCTGCGGTCGGCCGGCCACCGAGCGTGAAATGCGCGACGCATACCGCGCTGATTCCACCAAGACGCCGGTCTCCGCCGATCCCTTCACCACTGGAATTGACCGCGATGACCGCACTGTTCGAACTAATGATGAAAAATATCTTGGAGTGTGCAGTGGCCGTCGCTGGACCTTTGTTTCGCGTGGTCCGGATGGATTACTTGGATTGCCGCCGTGGAGTTCGAGCGCTACTACCAAGGATCGTGATGGAAACTCGGACGGTATTCCTGATTGGGACGACAATATTTTTTCACAATTACTCACCCAACCCGTGTTGAAAGTGCAATGAGAAGTCCAGCGAAATCATGCACACATTTGGCGCCGCGTGGCTTTGGGCACGCGCGTGCAACTCCGCGCATTCACGGCTTCACCTTGATCGAGCTTATGGTGGTCATTGCCATTCTCATTTCGCTTGCAACGTTGACGGCTATTAGCGCATCCAAAATAACTAAAGACGCGCGCTTTTCAAAGTCCGTAGGCCAAGTTATGAACGCGCTTGAAACCGCGCGAACCACGGCCATTAAAGAGCACCGTATTGTGTTGTTGGCGTTCACCGTAAAGACGGAACGTACGGGTTCAAATGTTGCATCCGGCGTGCTAACCGACTCCGTGACGCGGCAATGGACGCGCATTGTGGCAGCGCGCCTGCGCGATGAGCTGGTTCTATCACCCGCAACCACCGCAACCTCTGGAAATTTATTCAATGACATGTTTGAGCCACATCCAAACTTGGCTCCCATTGATTTGCCAGAAGGCATAAAGGTTGCAGGTCCAATTATGGACTTTGATAAACGGGATGATATGTGGGGCACACAGCCATTCCTTCGTGATTCCAATACCAACTTTAGCGACATGGAATTTGGTTATATGGTTGGTATTTTATTTGGCCCCGATGGCGCGCTACTGACAAGAATCACTGGCGGTGGAGGCGCTGTCAACGCAAGTGCTGGCAGAAATGTTGTTTTAGATTTAGACCAAAATGGTATTCAAAGTAGCATTAGCAACATCAATGATCCTTGGTTTGATGGTGGTTGGTACACCTACAACATGGAGGGGGAAGAGCCATTTGTACAGTTGATTCCATTTTTGGCGGTGTTTAATGACACGGCCATGCGCGAGTTGTATGACGTGAACAATTGGAAGGGGAAAAATCATCCTGATTGGGCCACATCATTGGTGCCATGTTCCACCTACAACACAGGACGCACGCGCATGAACTGCGATCAGTCCGAGTACATCAATCAATTTGGTGACAAGATTTATTTCAACCGCTACACAGGACGCGCGGAGGTGTTCAAGCGATGACCCGACAACATTCAACCCGCGCCTTCAGTTTGGTGGAACTCATCATTGCCATATTTATTCTTGGTATTGGCATGATCTCCATCGCCTCACTCTTTCCCGCGGGCATCAAGCAACAGGCGATCGCCGAGGACGATGTCTATGGACCACTTGTGGCCCGCCATGCCATGGAATTGCTGAGAACGCGATTAAAGCAGGAGGATTTTGGGTCCTTTGAGGATTTCTCTGGCAAGACTGGGTTCCTTTCCATAAGCGTTCGAGACCCCATTCCTTTAAATGCGCCTTCTATTGTTTATGTTGGGGCATCTCTTCCAGTACCTCCAACAATTTCCAAAGATTGGATTTGGAAACGACCTGGTTTTATTACCGTGGACGATTCAGCGACTCGGGATCGTGATGAATCGGGCATGTACGATATTTTTAGTTATTTTAAATCGCGTCAATCGATCGGCGGCGGACGAATGAGTGTGCCAAATATAATTCCAACTCAATTCACTGCGCCAACACTTTTAACAGATGTATCAATTCCCAGCACTTTAAATAATCGTTTATTTGGTATTCCATACAACCGCCAAATATTTGATGAGCAACTGAATGTCTCTTTACCAAACTACGCATGGACATTCGCACCCGCCATGACAACTTCAAGTCCTCCAGCACCGATTATTCCTGGTTCTGGAAATGCCTTAAGTCAAGGCAATGCTTTGAAAGAACCCGCGGTGTTCATCACTCAGCGCGAACGCTACTGGCCCTTGCCCGCAAATTCGGTTGGTGTAACACCCACTCCAAAATACGTCTGGGATTGCATGTTCCGTAAATTCAACGGACGCATATTGGTGGGCATGTTTATCTATCGCGTCCTTCCCGCCAATGGGTTGCGTGGAGGTAATTACGCGGATAACGGCGGGCAACCTATGGGTACTCCCTATGTCACGGCCAAAGTCACGCCCACCATCGATGCCACCGACACACGCATTCCCTCCACTGTTGCCAACTATCCACCCATTCCGCAATGGGTTTCTAGCCGATCGCCCATGACTAATTTATCGCTGACACAAGGCGATGGCGCAAACAATAATTGGGGCGCAGGTGGACTGGACGCGCAGGTTGGAAGCACCATGAATCAATCCATCTACAGCCCAAACCGCGATGATTGTGGTGTACCTGGAACTGGTCCCACAACCGCCGAGACCGCATTGACGTACTCGGAAACTTGGCAGCAGCCTGGGCAATGGTTCATTGATCAATACAACAATGTTCACCATGTTGTTGAAGGACGGCGAATACATACGGATGGTCCAGTGATTTTGGCCAAGCCTGTTCCGCGTCAGCCCTATTCCTTGGCGCTTTTTGATGTGAATAATCGAAAGACAACAAGTGGAACTGCAGTAAGCGCGCTGTTGGCTTCGCCTGACTCGGGCGGCGACGCCCTGAAGGGCATTCAAGACATCTGGTTTGTTCCACCGTACGACGCCAACGGGAATCAAATGATTCCTGTGTATGCCTGCGTGGAGGAACTCTAATGCCACGTCGCGCCTTCACACTTGTTGAATTGCTTGTCTCGCTGTCTGTGTTGTTAGTTGTCATTATCGCCACGGCCAGAATTTTTGGAACCACCAGCAAGGTGGCAGCCCTTGGCGAAGCCAGCGCCGATTTGCAGGCCACGGCGACAGCGGTGGAGAAAGCTATTCGTGGCGATATTGCGCGCATGGCTCGCGATGGTGTGCTTGCCATTCAATCGGTCGCCGTGCGCAATGATGTAAACCGATTCCAAAGAGTTCAAAATGCTCCTGAGGCAATAGGCACTGCCATAAATGCGACCGCGCCACTGCTCAACCCAACGCTTGCATCAACCGACTTTGTTCGCTGCGACCAAATAGTGTTCTTTGGCCGCGGACATGAGGCAAGTCAAGTGTATTTGGGCGGGCGTGGCAAAGAACAGCAGTATGCAGTTCAGTTGTATAAAGAAGGAAACTTAAAGATTGTCTCCGAGATGACATCCTATGAATTCATGGTTCGCATTGGCCATGCATTGCAGTTCCCAACGCTTTTAGTGAATAAAGATCCAACATCCCCAGCGTATGATTATAAATTAGATCCAGACACTTTCGGAAAAGGTGCAACATTATCTCCACCTGTTCCATGGATGTGGAGTGCAAGTCCTGTAGCTGCTTCTGCGCTTACTTCAACATATTTTAGTCTGAACAATATTGCCACTCCACCTCCGCTCGCTTTGGCGGGACAACCGGAAGCGAGACAATGGGTTTTATCCCGGCAAATGGTTTTGCTTGCGGATGATGGTTATTCCAATCCGCCTTCTGAATCGACAACGGAAATCAATCATCTCACTTTTTTTCACACCATACGTGGTCAAATGTCCCCAAATAGTGCCTCTGGAGTTGCTCAATTTGGTCCATCTGCCTCCGCAGTAATATCGGGGCCAGCGGAATCAACATTATCGATCGGTCAAGATGATCTTTTTCCAAACCGCGCCCTAACGTCTTCGCGCGTGGACATTGCCGCAACGTCTATAGCGGAGTTTCGTGCGCTTGTTGAAACAGGTTCAACTTCCGCCAACCTGTCTAAAGATTTCAACTTTAATTCAACAAGTCGCTTGCTTTGGAATGATGAGAAGAAGGAGGAAACCAATCCCAACACCCTGGGGTACATCCGTAAGCGTATTTTTAACTCGTTGTTTGGCGCAAATATTTCTGGACGCACAAATGGAATGTGGGGTTATCCACGCGCAGAAAAGGTGGCGCCAAGTTCTGCCCGCGTGGATTCCATGGTGAGCAATCCACTGCTTGCGGGAAATTGCAGTTCCATCCAAATTGATTGGACTTGGAGCAATGGCACAGGTGAGTTTCAAACTTTAGATCGAACTCCAATGCTTGCAATCCTTCCACAGTCACCTGCGCGGCCGGCACAAGTAGATGATGTTCCTCTTGCTGGGTTGATCATGACGAATTGGCCAAGGCAACCTTTTATGTCTGCTAAAACTGGCGGGTTTTCTATTCCCACCACTGTGCCCGCGCGTATTCCATGGTTTGGTCTTCCTGATTCTCTGTTTCCAATTGAGCAACGAAGTGGTGTGACCATGTTGGGTGGTCCGCTGGTGACTTCACAGGCTGTTCCTCTTCAACTTGCCACTCTTTCTGCGACCAGTACAGATCCGCTTTCGGCATCGTATGCAACGCCGATTCAAGTGATCAGACCAACAATTGCTCTTGATTCAACACGCGGCACAGCGTTGTCGCCGTTTACGCTTGCAGATGTAGACACCGTCGCCATTGCCACACCTCCAATTGATTGCGCGCGCATAGAGGGAATCAATGGAATTGGAAATTCAATGGATGTGACGGTTGGAACTCCAGTCAAATATTCAATCTATACCTACCAGGCCATCTTTGGACCCAATGGGGACAAACCGTATCGTGAGGCTCGTAACCCAGGAAGCGTAAAGCGTATTTTGCGTTCAGATTATACACCATGGCCAACTGCGCTTCGTTTCACCATAACGCTGCATGATCCGAAGTTGGTTCTTGGGCAAGGCAGAGTATTTCAATTTGTGGTGGACCTTCCAAAGGCGGATCAATAATGAATTCATTCAATCGCATCACTCATTCTCGGTGGCGTCAAGGCAACGCCTTGGTTTTGGTAACCGCCATGTTGGTGCTACTGGTTCTTATCGCCACGGCATATTTGTCGCGCACGCAGTCGCAGCGGGGCACCGCAGCCGCCATGCAGGATGCAAGCGGTGATACCCGTCGCGTTGAGATGATTCAAAAACAAATTGCATCTGAAATTGCCATGCACTTGTTTGTGAAGCAGGTTGATCCTGGAAGTTCCTTGAATTATGTTGGGGGAGACAGCTCTGGAAACCGAATTACTCCAAGCATGTATTCAGTTCGCTATGGGGTTGAGTCCGCCACAAAGGTGGTCAATTTGAGCTCCCTCTTGTCACCGCAGGGCGATGTCCTTAATAGCGGTGTTGACCCTTCAAATCCTTATTCACTTACAAGGGGCGCTGATGGATTTCCAGATGGGTACAACTTTGCCCCCTACAGCGTAATTCCTTGGACAAATTGGCCAGATTTTATCTCTCCCAGACTTGTTTCATTACTCCCAACAACGACGTCAACAACGCCAATGACAAACATGTTTTCGGTTCCAAATGATCCCAATGGAAATCCACTAGGTAACCCAGGCTTTGGTGACACGCGTTGGTTGCGCAGCACGGAGCCTGTGCGCATGAAAAAAACTGAAAAACAAATTGACGTTCCCAATCCCGCTGGTGACACATTTAGTCATTGGCCGCACTTGTCATGGTTGCCAACGCCAGCCAATGGATATCGTTTAGTCACCGACATTGCTGATATTGAAACAAACACATTGACAGGACCAATGCCTATTGGCGGGTCTGCAAATCTGAATGATGCATTTGGAACTCCCTATGAACAATGGTTGCCCAATGTGATTCCGGCACCTATTCCAGGTGCGGGTACGGACCCTTTGGCTGACAATACTTCATGGTCCACGGCATTCATCAACCGCCGAAAAATTTGGTTTACAAATAGTTCTCAGTCCACAAACAGCTACCAAAAAGCCATCACTTCAGCGAACGCAATTCTTACGCTACCCAACTTTATTAAACTTGACGATCCGCTTGGCGTTGGCCGAACGCTTGATCCAACCAAGCCCGGTGTTTCTAAAAGTGAAGAGTGGGTAGATATGACTCCACGCAATGTTGTTTCACGCACTTTTTGTGACACCGATGGTGATGGCTTCACAGATAGTTTTTGGTTCTTGGCTCCAGTTGGCAAGGAACGCAATGTCCGCACAGTTGTTGGCGTGAGCGTGATTGACAACGCATCCATGGTGGATGTGAATGTTGCCACGCGCGCTGATCGCCGCACCACGGTTGGTTTCACGCCTTCTGATGTGGCGTTGGTGACTTCAGAACCAGAGCGATCTAGAAGCGATGTCATCACAGTGGGAGTGTTTGGTGCCCCAACTGACACCCTTGTTGGTTTGCTTGATAATCCATTCAACAGAGTGGATAGCAATCATCAAGGTGCTGAAACGCATGAGCCAATTGAAGGGCATGACATTGATGCAATGACTGCACCGGTTAAAAACCGCGATATGCCCTACTCCGATTTTAGAGTGCAATTTGATCCATATCGATGGGCGGGATACCCAACCTATTACAAACTAGCCAACGTGGGCACGCACGACGTAGGTCAACCCAGCTTTCTACAAGCCCTAGGTCTGCGTTCCAACACGGGAACATGGAACGATTATTTTTATGGATCGTCTGTGGTGACCACCCCAATCATTGCGCCAACCAATGAGCCATTTAGCGGTGACATGCGTGATCTATTTGGACCAAGTGGACCCGCTCGACCAAGCCAAGAAAATCCGACGTATAGAAAGTCGCTTGATTCCAATACCAATTTTAAGTCCGCGCTACCAAATCAACCGTTGGTGCGACCAAGTGAGCGCACGCGTTGGTTCCGTTCCGCGGCGACTGGTCAGGGCACACTCTTTGCAGAAGTACTGGATGCTGGAAATGTAAGTGCAGGCATTGAACAAGCGCCAACGGGTGACCTATTCGGTATTCCTGTTCCCACTAGACGCTTTGACGCTAGTGATGAATTGGAATTGCGCGCCAATGCAGGCAATAACGATGCAAGTTCCATGTCGCGCCTTGAGCGCAGCCTAAATGCGGATGACAATATTCGTGATGGTGGATACCGCATTGGCGACACCATTCTGCGCTCAACAGTGTTGCGCGGCGAAGCGGGGGGTGGTGGAGAGCAACTCACAAGCCCACAGTTGATAAAAGATTTGCGCCGCAAGATCACAGTGGTCAGCGGTCAACGCAATGAAATCATGCCGCCGTGGTTGTGGATTGGTCGGCCATATGGAATTGAAAGTGAACCAGACCCTAGGGAGACCTATCAAAATGCAATGTTATGGCTTGGTTTGCACCCAGAGTCTCCTGGTCCTCGTGATGAGGATGGCAATGGGCGCATAGACAGTGGCAATAATGGAAAAAGCGAACTTGGCTTTGGCAAAATGGATTTGTCTCGCATTGCAATGTCGGATGATCCATTTCCAGATGGAAACCCATCAGCCAATATTGCTTTAGACACACCAATTGACGGCCGTGATTTCAATCGCGCGGTTCGATATTTTGAAGGCATCAATTCAAAATTAGATCTTCGAAAGCCGCTACTGGTTACCAGAGATTTGAGAGACACCACAGGGGCTCTTACGCCCGACGGCGTACCCGATCGGAACGCTGACGGATCCCTTGATCAATTCATGGCAATGACGGTCAATGATCAACGCTTGGCCATGAATGACTTTGTTCGCGAAGCACGCGGGCGTTTGCGCGCGGCACTACGCATTCATTCCCCCATGACACCGTTGTCGACCAATGCGTTTGGTTTAATTTCCACGGAGGTCCTGGGAATAAATGACACCTTTGCAAGTTACACAGACCGTTTCTATGAGCAGTTTTTATTCACCACAAATGCGCAAACGGTGCCTACCCAATTTATTCCTTATATTCTAGATGACCCTAATACACCTTTAGTTGACGAAAGTGACCCTAATTCTCAAAAAATTCGGATGCCAAATCCAAACAAAGATGGAAATCGGCTTTCAGTACCAACACTAGGAGCGTTAACTACGGTCACGCCGTCACTGGATGCCAATCAGACCATCGCTTACCGAAGCGCTTGGAGTACAGAGGCATTAACTGCAAGTATGTCCGCCAACATTGCTACATGGCGAAGCCGTGCAGATCTCATCTATTCTCCAACTATAGAAAGCGGTAAAGTTGGACCTGATCGAGATTTACCATTAAGAGCCGTTCATCAGCCTATTTTGCCTGATATAAATGCTTTAAATACGCCATACTTTCAGTCAAGATTTAAGAAAGGAGTTGTAACAACTGGCGATCCAGGATCTAGGGAGAGTCCGCTTATTCCACCTTTAGCCACGCGAGCGGTGGATCCCTCAAAAACAACCAGTGAATTTGAAAATAATAATTTTACGCCTGGCACTGACCCTGCGGCCGCTTCTGTCTTACAACCAAATGGCAGAACAGCTGACATTGTTTTTCCAGGCATCGAAAAGCATCCGTTCTTCACTGAAGTGTTTTTTGGATGGGTTTATCCAGCAACCACAGCTGAGGGAGCAAGTGGCTCTCTAGATGGCGGCCCTACAAATAAATTGGAGTTTGCCGGATGCAATTTTTGTGAATGCCCTAAACCTGATGAAAAGAATTCAATAAAACTAAAGCCAGATTATAAATATATTGCTTTGGTCAATGGCAAAGTTGGAATCGCCAGTACTACGGGCATAGAACAACTCAAATGGTATAACACACTCAACCTTCTAGACAATAAGGGCGCGGACGCTATAAGCGATTCGAAACGAGATCAGCTGAATGAAATTCGTACGCCAGTCCTTGTAGTACAAGTTGCAAATCCATGGAATGAACCCATTCGCCTTGGTGATTTTAGAATAAATATGTTTGGAACCGATTATGACTTTCCAGACTATGAACTTGATAGCGACGGAAATATTATCAAAGACAGAGATGGTAAGCCTGTTCCTTTGATGCTGGCTGCGGCCACTGAAACAGAACCCTCAACAGCCACGGTGTATTTAATTGCCAACGTGCTTGGCAATACCGACGATGCCACCTCGACAAGCACGAATAATTATAATGACTCGAAGTATGATGAATATAGTTCTACTCATAACCCTCCAATTGGAATACAAGTCTGCAAGTCAACCGAAGGTGATCTGACTCGCGTCGCCATGTGGGACCCATTATTCCGCAGGCGTTGGTTGGATTACTTTGATTTATTCGAGTTTTCAGATTTGCCAGTTGCAACTTCAACTTCATGGTTTAGTTCAAGCAATCCAGTTGAGGGGTACGCCAGTAAACTTCCAACATCGCCAAAAGCAAATCCTTTGTTTTCGTATACAACCAAAGACGCACCGTCGGGCTCCAGCGTTATGCCACGCAGCAAATTGCTTAATGCAATGCACCCAATTAAGGGCAAGAAAACCGTGTGCGATACCAACGCCGACGGTCTGATTGATGACGTGAAAGGCAATACCTTCGGCACGTATGATGACCCCTCAGATACAGATGATGCGACTGTTATTTATGACATGCCGGAATTGACGCATGAAGAAGATGCGCCAAATGCTTCGCCATCACCATCTGTTCCTACAGGGATCTCGGCACTGCGTCATTCCACTCTTCAGCGCTTTAAAAATAGCTTAACCAAGCAAAATTTATCCCTTGGA
>Ga0114969_10004838_pt1 | contig 10618 bp, 8 predicted proteins | sample M_130807_MF_Meta_FD_87316 | JGI IMG/M metagenome (GOLD analysis project Ga0114969, IMG submission 87316) | Freshwater microbial communities from Lake Montjoie, Canada to study carbon cycling - M_130807_MF_MetaG | ecosystem: Environmental > Aquatic > Freshwater > Lake | place: Lake Montjoie...
GACAGAGGTGTTTGGGAATCGGCAAATGGCGACTTGAATTCATGGACTTTGCTAGGTGGCAATGTGGCTGGAACACCCGCAGGATGGCAAGTAAACAATGGTTCTACTAGTTGGGGTAGGATAGTTTTACAATTAGCCCCATCTAATAATAATTTATTGTATGTGCTTTATGAAAATGGGCAGAGCCAAGCGAGTCCATCATTATTGCCTGAGGTTGATATGTTTAAAATAGACCTTACCAGTGGCACGCCTGTATTTACAAATTTATCCATCAATATGCCAGATATGCCTGGCAATAATAAAGCAGGATCTGATCCTATTGCAATACAAGGCGGATATGATATGTTATTCCAAATAAAACCCGACGACGCAAATGCCATATTTGTAGGTGGCACTAATTTGTATCGTTCTACCAATGGTTTTGCAACTAGCGCAAACACCAGTTGGATAGGCGGATATGCCAGTAATTTTACTACAAACCTATATCTAAACAGTCATCCAGATATGCATTATTTGGCTTTTGATCCTACCAATTCTAAAAGGGCTTTTTGCTGTAACGATGCAGGAATACAGGTTACAGAAGACATAGCTGCAACAACAGTGGCATGGACTTTTTTGCCAAATTACCAAACCCTGCAATATTATTATGTTGCAATTGATCCTGTAGCTGAAAGAAATAATTTTATTGGAGGCGCACAAGACAATGGTACTTGGTACCGTGATGCCTCCTTAAACTTTGGAGCAAGACCCATTACTAGACCTGGTATAAATGACTATGTAAACTTATATGGTGGAGATGGTGTTGCTGTAGACATTGCCAAGGTTAATGGTGGCCAACAACTTACTTATTTTGGTGCGCAAAGTGGCATAATTGTTAGAGATGAATTATTGAATAATGCCAGCTATCCAGGTCTATCTATCAAGCCTAAAGTGGCGGATTTAACTAGTAATGGATCTACAGGCTATGGCGATTTTATTACCAATTTTAAATTGAGTAATTCAAATTCTGATGTACTATTTTATGCCAACTACAACAAGTTATTTAAAACCAATCAGGCAAGTTTGGTGGATAGTACTAAATGGACCAGATTGTCTGGTGTAGAAACTACGGTGAATAGTTTAGGCACTACGAGTGTTTCTATTCGTGCAATGGATTTTTCTTGGGGCCCTTATCAAACGACCCATGCCATGTTTTTTGGCACCAATACAGGCAAAATATATCGACTAGATAATTACGAAAATGCCAATGGTAATTCTATTCCTGTTGATATTACCCCTAAACTTTTAACTACAGGAAATGTGCAAGACATTGCAGTGAATCCAAATGACGACAACGAAATAATGGCTGTAGTATCTAACTATGGCGTAACCTCCATTTGGTGGACTTACAATGCAAAATCTCCTACACCAAGTTGGTCTAATGCAGAAGGCAACTTAACCCTTCCATCTGTAAGGGCTTGTGCAATTGTGGTAAAAAAAGATGCCAACAATAACCCTATCACTGAATATTATGTGGGCACTTCTGTAGGACTTTATACTACTTCAAGTATTGGGCAAACACTTGGCGCTGGCGGAACAATTGTATGGTCTAGAGAAGGTGCTACTATTTTAAATTATGCAGTGATTTCATCTTTAGATTATCGCCCAGAAGACAATACCCTATTGATTGGCACCCATGGTAATGGTATGTATTACACAACCATTGGGTCTGCTAATTTTGTGCCTAATCAACCTACTGCCATTGCTACTGTTTTAAATGATAAGAACTTTATTTCAATTTTCCCTACCATTAGCAAAGGGGTTTATCAATACCAACCAGGAATGCTCACTGGTATTCAATCAGTAAATATTCAAGCCTATAATTTATTAGGGCAATTGGTTTTTCAAGAACAAGGAAAATATACAAGAGGCAATATTTCACTGAGCCAATATCCCGCAGGCACTTATATTATTAAAATAATTAGTAGCGATAAAAAATATCAAACAATACAAAAAGTAATTAAGTTATAGACATGAATTTTAATCGAATATTTGGCTTAATTGTTTTTTTAATGCTTGTAATAACTACACAGGCCCAAACCCTTATTATTAAAGCTTTCGAACGCAATACCATTAGTGGCGTTGCCCCAACACCTATTATAAGTATTGGCGGAAAAGAGACCATTGAACAACCAAATAACGTAAGCCCTTCGTACTTTTTTTACCTAATTGCATCGAATTATTTACAAGTTTCCATTGAACAAATTTGGATAAAACAAGCCTGTTTTAGTGCCAAGATTTCAAAACTAAAAACCCATACAATTGTTCTAAAAAATAGTACCGATTCTACTACTATATCTGCCACAAAAAACACAAGCCTTTGGCAATTACAGGTACTTGGTAAATTAACAAAAATTGCAAATCAACAAAAATTGCAGCCCCTTATCAGCAATAATAATTTAGTGGTACTACTAAAAGATTCAAAAGGCCGCAGATACACAAGAATAATCCCGCAAATAATTGAATTAGAATCAGAACGTTTGCAATAATTGATTTTTTTAGCCTTTTATAGAACATTGTAAGTGTTCTGAATTACCTTTATGCCCTAAAATATTATTTATGTTGGAACCTTGGCGCATGGGAAAAGTTATTAAAATAGCTAATGAAACCCCATCTACTCGCAGATTTTGGATTGAAGTACCAGAAATTTCTGAATTTAATTTTATATCAGGGCAGTTTGTAACCCTGGATCTTCCTATACACGAACAGAAAAATAAACGATGGAGAAGTTATTCCATTGCATCTGCTCCTGATGGAACAAATGTATTTGAGTTGGTAATTGTTTTTTTAGAAGGCGGATTGGGTACTACTTATTTATTCAACGAAGTAAGTATAGGATCCGAAATTTTATTAAGAGGTCCTCAAGGTAAATTTGTAATACCAGAAATTCTAGATACCGATTTGTATTTAATTTGTACAGGAACGGGTATTGCACCTTTCCGTTCAATGGTACACCATATTCATAACCACAAAGTACCGCACCAAAAAGTTCATTTAATTTTTGGATGCCGACATTTTGAAGATGGATTATATATCAACGAATTAAAAGAATTAGAAAAATTAGAACCTGGCATCCATTTTCATCCTTGTTATTCAAGAGAAACGGAAGTGCCTGCAGGCAGCCAAAAGGGTTATGTTCACAGCGTTTATAAAGAATTATGTGAAAATGGCGCCAAACCCGCCAACTTTTATCTATGTGGTTGGAAGAACATGATAGACGAAGCCAAGCAAAGTATTCTTGCCATGGGTTACGATAAAAAAGCCATCCATTTAGAATTATACGGTTAGTACTGACCAGATCCTAATAGCACTAAGGTGCAAGCTTCTAATGCCGCTATATCATTTGCTTTTGCTAGCTCAGATAAAGCGGCATTTTCTGTTCCAGGATTAAAAATGATTCTCTTGGGTTTTAAAGAAAGAATGTATTGATAATATTGCTCTTGTAACACAGGGTTTAAATACAATGTAACTGTGTCTACACCTTGTTCTTCGGGGAATCCTGTAACAATAGGTGTATCTCCAATGTTGCCCGCCTTATTGCCCACTGCTACTACCGAATGATGGTGTTTTTTTAATTTTTCAACCACTAAAAAGCTATACCGTTCTGGATTGTTTGAAGCGCCAAGAACTATTGTTTTTTTATTGGAAACCATAACGCACACTATTAAATTAGTAAAATAAAGGGTTGTTTAATTAATAAAAATAAACTTGTTTTTTGTACTATTTGTTTTGTTTTTTACTTCTATTTTTTATGTTAAGAAATTGATAATTAAAAAAAGTGATAATCATGTGCAAAAAAATAATGTTTCGAAGTTAAAAACACATTGTTTATTAATATATATTTTCTAACTTTCCTAATAGATTATTAACCCATCATTCAAACTAATACAATCATGGCAAAAGCAAGTAAAAAAAAGGTAGCAAAGAAAGCAACTCCAGCTAAAAAAGCAGCTCCTAAAAAAGCAGTGAAAAAAGCGGCTCCAGCTAAAAAAGCAGCTCCTAAAAAAGCAGCAAAAAAAGCAGCTCCTGCTAAAAAAGCAGCTCCTAAAAAAGCAGTGAAAAAAGCAGCTCCAGCTAAAAAAGTGGCTCCTAAAAAAGCAGTGAAAAAAGCGGCTCCTGCAAAAAAAGCAGTTGCTCCAAAAAAAGCAGCAAAGAAAGCGGCTCCTGCAAAAAAAGCAGTTGCTCCTAAAAAAGCAGTAAAAAAAGCGGCTCCTGCAAAAAAAGCGGTTGCTCCAAAAAAAGCAGCAAAGAAAGCGGCTCCTGCTAAAAAAGTAGTTGCTCCTAAAAAAGTAGTAAAAAAAGCGGCTCCTGTTAAAAAAGCAGTTGCTCCAAAAAAAGCAGCACCAAAAAAGAAAAAAGCAGCGAAAGTAGTAGTAGCACCAGTTGTGGTTGCACCTGCTCCAGTAGTTGTAAAGAAAGCAGCTCCTAAAAAGAAAAAAGCTCCTAAAAAAGTAGTAGCACCTGTATTGTTTGCACCGGTTGTTGAAGTAGTTGCAGCTCCAGAAGTTGTTGTTACTGAAACACCAGTACCTCCAGTAGCCGAATAAAGCGTTGCTTTAAATTATAGTACAAAAAAATCCTGCCATTTTTAAAATATTGGCAGGATTTTTTATTCTGTATATGACCTAATTTTTTTTATTAAACCAACATGCGCAAAGGCTCTTCTAGTAAGCTTTTTAGCGTTTGTAAAAAGGCGGCACCTGTTGCACCGTCTACTACTCTATGATCGCAACTTAAAGTAAGTTTCATTACATTTCCTGGAACTACTTGGCCATTTTTAACAACCGGCACTTGTGCAATGCCACCTACTGCAAGTATACAGGCATCTGGTGGATTAATGATGGCTGTAAATTCTTCTATACCATACATTCCTAAATTAGAAATAGTAAATGTGCTTCCTTCCCAATCGGATGGTTGTAATTTTTTATCTTTTGCTTTTTGTGCAAACTCTTTTACTTCTACATTAATTTGACTCAATGATTTTGCATCTGCAAAACGCACTACTGGCACCAATAGTCCTTCTTCAACTGCTACTGCTACGCCAATATTTACATGGTGGTTATAACGAATGGTATCACCCAACCAACTACTATTTACTTTAGGATGTTGTTTTAAAGAAAGTGCCGCCGCTTTTAACACCATATCATTGAAACTAATTTTTACTTTAGCCACTTCATTAATTTTGGTGCGCGCTGCAACAGCTGCATCCATATCAATACTCATGGTTAAATAAAAATGTGGCGCGGTAAATAAACTCTCACCTAATCTGCGTGCAATTACTTTGCGCATTTGAGAAACTGGTACTTCATCGAAGCTAATTTGACCTGCTACTGAAACTGAAACACTTGGTGTTGCAGTTGTTGCTGTTACTGCTGAAGTAGCCGCTGTTGCTGGTGTGTAGCCGTCTATATCGGTTTTGGTAATACGTCCATTATCGCCAGTTCCTTTTACAAAACGTAAGTCAATGCCTTTTTCTGTAGCCACTTTTTTAGCCAATGGAGATGCAAAAATGCGTCCCTCATTTACAACAGTGCTTGCAACTGGCGCTTCCGAAACTAGCGCTACTGGTGTTGCTTTTGCTGCTGCAACAGGAGCCGCTACTGGAGCTGCAGAACCTGCAGATTTTGCTGCTGCAACAATGGCTGTAATATCTAAACTAGCTTCGCCAATAATGCAAAGTAAATCGTTCACTAAAATTTTCTCTCCTGCTTTTGCACCTTGGTATAATAAAATACCGTCTTTATAACTTTCTAGTTCCATGGTTGCTTTATCGGTTTCGATATCTGCTAACACTTCGCCTTTTTTTACTTTATCGCCAACTTGTTTTTGCCACCCTGCAACTACCCCTTCTGTCATGGTATCGCTTAAACGTGGCATAAGCACTACTTCATCCATTGCACTAATATCAATTGCTGCTACTGTAGATGCTGCAACTTTTGCAGGAGCTGTTGTTGGGGCTACTTCAATTGTTTCGTTAGCACTTGATTTTGCTAATAAGGCACTGATATCTTCGCCTGCAGTTCCAATAATGGCTAATAAATCGTTTACTTGTAATTTTCCACCCTTACCGGTTCCAATATGTAAAAGCGTTCCTGCTTGGTAACTTTCTAGTTCCAAGGTTGCTTTATCTGTTTCAATTTCTGCTAATAAATCTCCTTTACTAACTGTATCTCCTACTTGCTTATGCCAAGCCGCAATAACACCTTCTGTCATTGTATCACTTAGTCGGGGCATTAATATCGCTTCAGCCATAGTTATTTTGCTCTTTAAAATTAAAAGTGAAATTAAGGTAAAAAAAAGAATCAAGGTAAAAGAACCCCAATTCTATGGGTTAAAAAAGTAATTGGGGATAAAAAACTTCCAAAATCACAAATTCATTTAGGTTCCTATTAAAAAATATTAGACCTACTGTCCCTGCGATAAACTATAGGTTTTTTTGCCGTCCCAAGTGTTTAAAAGCTCTGTTGAACACACTTTATAGTCTTGAATGATGCGTTTATAGAGTTCCAAGATTTCTATTTGGGTTACTGGAATTTCGCCAATACTTTCAAATCGAATATGGTACTGGTTTACAAGATTAGTAAAAACCGAACCCTTGGGCCATACCTGCGTACCCCTATTACTGATGTTCACTAATTTAAAAATATCGAGTGTATGCTTCAAACATTTATCAGCAATATTTTGTGGCTGTTCGTTGCTTTCAATAAACATATCTACCCCAATAATTTCTTCTTTTTCTATCTCTTTACTTTCCAACATGGGATTGTTATTGAGCATGAAATGGGTTGGGGTAACATAATGGTTTTGAATAGCAGGTTTTGGATGATGTGTTGGAAGCTTTCCAAAATTATTAATAATAGCAGATGCAAATTCTGTAGTGTTTAAAGATGGAATGCTTCTATCTCCAAAATCACCTGTATGCACACCACTTTCTAAAGTATACAATAATGCATTTTCAATCATGGCTGATTTTTCCATTAACCCTAAGTGACGCAACATGCCAAATCCACTTAACAATAAAGCCGTTGGATTGGCAATATTTTTTCCGGCAATATCTGGTGCCGTTCCGTGCACAGCTTCAAAAATACAAATATGATCTCCAATATTAGCAGACGGCGCAAAACCCAATCCACCAACAAGTCCTGCGCATAAATCACTAACTATATCTCCTTGCAAATTGGTTAATACCACTACATCAAATAAGTCGGGTCTTGAAACAAGTTTCATGCAAAGGTCATCAACAATTACATCGTCGGCATTTAAATCAGGATATTCTTTTGCAACTTTATAAAACACTTCTAAAAACAAGCCATCGGTCATTTTCATGATATTCGACTTGTGTCCGCAAGTGATTCTTTTGGCCCCTTCTTTTTTGGCCATTTCAAAAGCGTATTTAATTAATTGCATGCTACCTGGGCGGGTAATAAATCTTCTGCCTAATGCCACATCATGGGTTAGCATATGTTCTATTCCACCATATGTATCTTCTATATTTTCACGAACAATAGTAATATCTATGGGAATACCTGCTTTACTAAAAACCGTATCTACGCCATGAAGTGTTTGAAAAGTTCTTTTATTGGCGTAAGTGTTCCAGGTTTTTCGGGCAGTAACATTCACACTTTTTACGCCCTTGCCTTTGGGCGTTTCCATTGGGCCTTTAAATAAAATTCCTAATGACTCAATAGTATCTTTTGCAGCTGGTGTCATTCCATTGCTATAACCTTTATCAAACACCCATTTTCCCATCTCTACAAACTCGTATTCTAACGGAACAGCAGCAGCTTTAAATATCGTTAACACCGCGTCCATCAACTCAGGGCCTATTCCATCTCCTTTAGCTACTGCAATTTTTATCATATTACTTGATTTATGGCCGCAAAATTAACATTTGTAAGCTTAGGACTGCTATTAAATTTGATGTAACAAGTGTTAAAATGTATTTATTTAGTTGCTTAGAAAGATTTAATTGAAATCTGGCAATTTCAGCCAGCTTTAATGATTTATTGTATTGGATTTACTTACATTTACCAAAAGCAAACAATTACAAATGGTATCAAAAATTTCTGAAGGCGTTGAAGTAAGCGTTGAAGTGTTTTACCAAAATGATTATAGCAATCCTATGAATCAAGACTATATGTTTGCCTATCGTGTAAGCGTTGAAAACCACAATGGCTTTGCGGTAAAATTGTTACGACGTCATTGGTTTATTTTTGATAGCAATGGCGAACACCGCGAAGTAGAAGGAGAAGGTGTTATTGGCATTCAACCTGTATTAAATCCATCCCAACAATACCAGTATGTAAGTGGTTGTAATTTAAAAACAGAAATGGGTAAAATGCATGGCACTTACCTTATGGAAAATCAAAACAACAAGGAGCAATTTTACGTAAATATTCCTGCGTTTGAAATGATTGTTCCGTTTAAAAATAACTAACTAAGTTCTTAGTAATTCTTTGCTTAATTAGGCCGGTACTTTGCTTCTTCAAAAATTTGTTTTGCTGGCGTTTGCATTAAAATATCGGGCGATACTATTCCTTTTTTATCTAACCATTTTAATACAATTTTTGTGCCTACATATTGGCCAATAAAACCAGGCGCATCGGCACCTAGTGCAGGTGTACTAGGGCCATCATTAATATAGTCTTTAGTGATATCTGGATTTGATTCGTAGAGTAAATTATTCTGTATAAAATAATGCCAAATATTTGATTCATTACTATTACAAGTAGATAGCTGTGCAGCGGTATAGCCAGTTGTAAGGGTATCGGCCATATTAGGTAAAAATAAATTAAGTAAGTATTGTCTCTTGCCAGCTTCTACCATTTGTTCCACTAAGGGCTTACCCAAATTTTTATTAGGATACATATCATCAATAATATTTTTCATACAATTCACAGGAATATAAGCTTGATCAAATCGTCGAGAAATATAACTAGGATATAATTGTTGTGCCATTTCTGTATTATACAAAGAATAATTGTTGCCCATGTATAATTGCAAGCCAATTCCAAAAGCATCGGTAGTAATAATATTTCCGTAACTATTGATAGGCCCAATGAATGTTACTAGTTTAGTTGGAATGGAATATTTAGGATAATAATATTTTACAAATTGTAAGCCCTCAGTTAATGCTTGCTCGAGTGGTTTAATATTTGCAAATAGTTGTTTGGTAGAATCAAATAGCCTTTTATAGGTACTATGAAATAGACGGATATCTTTTGATGCACTATCAGGCGTAGTACCAAGTATATTAAATAAATAATCTTTGGTAAATCCAGGATAGTCATTATTTAGCTTAACCAGTGCTTCGTCTATATGATTGGTGTCAATTGAAAAGAAAGCTTGTTCAAAACGAATCACTTGCAAATTCACTTTAATTTTTGATACATCCGGCGTTTTAGGCCCCTGTTTACAAGCAAAAAGAATAGATAGTGCTACAAAGAAAAACACGCGTTTCAACCCCATTATTTTAAAATTTTGTATTAGTTTGATAAACATAATCATTTATATCTTGTTTTAACCTCGTGGATTTGGCAATAATTCGTGAAATTTGCACCATGAAGATTTTCATTGCTCAGCAAAATTACCATATTGGCAATTTTGAATACAATATTCAAAAAATAATTTCGGCCATTGAAACAGCTAAAGCAGCTGGTGGCGATTTGATTTTATTTAGCGAAATGAGTGTATGCGGATATCCCGCCAGAGATTTTGTGGAGTTCAATGATTTTATTGCAAAATGCTACGATGCCATTGACCGAATAAAAATGCACGCAGACACTATTGGAGTAATTATAGGATCACCCGCAAAAAACCAATTTCAAAAAGGAAAAAGTTTATTTAATGCTGCTTTCTTTTTACATGAACAAAGCATTAAAGCAGAAATACACAAAACGCTTTTACCTACTTATGATGTGTTTGATGAGTACCGATATTTTGAACCTGCTTACGAATGGAAAACTATTTTATTTAAAGGCAAGCGTTTGGCTATTACTATTTGCGAAGACATTTGGAATTTAGGCGATAGTCCTTTATATAGAATTTGCCCAATGGATTTATTAATGGAAGAGCAACCCGATATTATGCTCAATTTAAGCGCCTCTCCTTTCGATTATACGCACGATGAAGACCGTAAATCGGTCATAAAAGCAAACGTATTAAAATACAAAATTCCCATGTTCTATTGCAATGCAGTAGGCAGTCAAACAGAAATTGTATTTGATGGCGCTTCTATGATTTTTGATAAAGATGCCAATTTATATCAATCAATTCCACTCTTTAAAGAAGCACTAATTAGCGCAACCGTTAATGCAGATGGTTCGATTGATGGAAGCATTTTAGAACCTGCTAGCCGAGTGCCCAACAAAGAATTAAACCCAGCTACGCTAGAGCCAACACTCAATATTGCACAGGTCTACGATGCACTGGTACTAGGCATTAGAGACTATTTTTCTAAAATGCAATTTAGCAAAGCCGTCATAGGTTCTTCTGGCGGAATAGATTCAGCAGTTACCTTAGCACTTGCTTGCGATGCACTAGGAAAAGAAAATGTGCGTGCCATTTTAATGCCTTCGCC
>Ga0114969_10004840_pt1 | contig 10616 bp, 9 predicted proteins | sample M_130807_MF_Meta_FD_87316 | JGI IMG/M metagenome (GOLD analysis project Ga0114969, IMG submission 87316) | Freshwater microbial communities from Lake Montjoie, Canada to study carbon cycling - M_130807_MF_MetaG | ecosystem: Environmental > Aquatic > Freshwater > Lake | place: Lake Montjoie...
AGAGATGTTTCGATTGCGTGCATCTTTCATGCAATCTTTGCGTGAAGCGATGCCTCACTCACAGCCTGAATGGCCTGTGGATATCTCTGATAAGAAGTCGCAGCAGTACTGCCGTGATCTTGCTCTAAAGGGTGTTGAAGAGGTTTTTGAAGCGCTTCAGCACTTCAAGAACTGGAAGCCTCACAGGCAGACCGAGAACAGCGATTTCGATCGAGAGAAGTTTCTTGAGGAGATTGTTGACTCATTCAACTACTTTCTCTCGCTCTTGATCGCTGCAGGATTCTCTGCTGATGATCTTCACAGAGCGTATGTCGAGAAGGATCACGTAATCCACGCTAGAATCAAACAAAAGTACTGAGGTTCTTATGAGAGACAAGACATCTTTTGGAAACATTCTCATCCATGTGTACAACAGCAATCTTTTTGGGAAAAATGAGTGGCGTCCCGGATTTGAGAATCAACGCGTCAACGGTCATGTCTTCTGGAGCATGAATCACGGAGGACGTGAGTGGCTGCAGGGAAAGACCCAGATCATCAACAAGCTGATCCAGCTTTACAGCTACAAGTCCTATCTCGAGATTGGTGGGCAGCCGTGGTCTGAGGGAAGCACGTGTGCCAAGATCATGTGTGACAGCAAGCACACAGTCGATCCGAACAAGCGTGAGGGTGACTTCCCCCGTGCATCAGGCGATTCGGGCGTTCATTTTGGCCTGCTTTCTGATGACTTCTTCGAGCAGAATCCTGACAAACGATACGATATCGTCTTCATCGACGGGTATCACGAGCACCACCAGGTGATGCGCGACATTGAGAACTCACTGAGTGTTCTCAGCGATGGCGGTGTCATAATTCTTCACGACATGGTTCCGCTTACGCGCGACCTTGAGATCAGTCCGCTTAATGCGGGAACTTGCTGGCGAGCGTTCGCTGATCTCAGGGCCACTAGAGAAGATCTTGAGATGAACACACTTGTTCCTCCATGGGGAACAGAGGACTCTCTTGGGATCATTCGCAAGGGTAGTCAAAAGCTCTTTGATCGGCCGATCACGTACAGCTACGAATTCCTTCTTGAGAACATTGACGCCCTCATGTCGCTGATCGACCTCGATGAGTTCTACAAGGTCTACGTCGATCCCAAGGTGAATCTCTCTCAGGAAAAGTGACATGACAAGCCTCGATCATCTCTTCATGATGCAGTCTCGCTATCAGCAGAAGCTGAGAAGCGTGAACAATGAGAACAGGGCGGACGAGATGCGAAAGCTTTGTCTCGCCCTTCATGCTGAGGTGACTGATCTCTCGAGGTGTATAAACATCAGACCTCATGGCGAGGACACCTCTGTCAATCGCGACAGGATCCTCTACGATGCTGTGGACGTCTTTCGATACACCGTTGCTATCCTGAACAACTGGGGATTTACTGCCGAGGACCTCGTGCGGGCACACGAAGAGAAGGATGCATATCTCAGTTTCTCGCACGCACTTGATCAGAACACGTACGATGGTCGTCCGGTCGTCATCTGCGACATGGACGATGTCCTGACGGAGTTCAGGGAAGGCTACTACAGGTGGATAAGCCGCACTTACGGCATCGCTGCTGATCCGAGCTCATCCCAGTACTACATGGTCGATGAGCTCCGCGAGGTCGGAGTGAATCCAGAGACTGCCTTCAGGCAGTTCATCAGCGACGGCGGAATGTACCGTCTAGATGACGTGTCAGGTGCCGTCAAGATGATCCACGATCTGGTGACCGCTGGGTGCTGGGTCCACATTGTGACTGCACGTCCCGAGGAGGATCCGGCTTGCAAGTACAGCACCTACATGTGGCTCCAGGAAAACGGCATCGCGTGCCACAAGCTCAGCTTCACTCCCGAGAAGTACCGATGGCTGGTGCAGTCTGGGTATGGGGATAGAGTTGTGTGTGCCATTGATGACTCCTCAAAGCACGTCGCGGAGTACGTGAAGCACGGGGTTCACGTTCTCTGCCCGAGAAAGACCTACAATTCTGACCTGGGAATGCATCCTTTCTTGAGCTGGTATGACAGACCCAGAGAGATTCCGGCAATGATCGCTGAGTTGTCTCTGCGTACGTGATATTTAGCTGGAGGAAAACAGCTATGGCCCAGCGTCTCACACGTGACAGACTTAAGCAGATCATACTCCAAGAGCGTCGCGCAGTTACGCGTCAGCTAATCTCTGAGGGAGGTTGTGGGTGTGGAAGTTGTTCCACCTGCAAATCAAATCTCTCAGGCATGATGTCCTTTCAGCCGCACGATGAGCCTGATGACATGGACTCTATCGCCATCTCGTACGAAGATGACGGACTGCCTTCGCCCAAGCATTACATGGATCATGCTGAAGCGGGTGCGCTTACTCAGTCATATCCCTACGAAGAGGATACGGATGGAGATATTGTCCACGGGCATGACTACGGTCAGTCCTACATGGCCAAGCAGCAGCTGAACACTATCATGACGATAGCGAGGAAGCTGGACGGCATGATCTCAGGAGATGAGGAGCTGGAAGATTGGTGCGAGTCCAAGATTTCAGTTGCCACTAGCATGTTGCAGTCCGTCGCTGAGTTTGTGGCCTACCACAAGGCAGCGACTCATCCCGAGGCTGAGTCATATCCTGACAACCACGGCATGAGAAGTCTCATGAAAGTATTCGACGAAGAGTAGTCTACTTGATGTAAATCTGTAGGTCTGTTGATTAAGCTACATGAGCATTCGGAGTGCTCATGCCGCAAAACAAAGATCTTCAGCCTATCATCCTTCCCATGGCGATTCGATTCGATGAGTCGCCCAAGACCGAGTTTGTCAACAGCCTGGACGCACTTAAAGTCCAGCTTGTTGACAGCCCGGATCCTGATTCTGTCCGTCAAGCAGTCTACTGCTTTGTGAAGTCAACGTGGGCCGACAAGCACGTTGACTTTAAGTCAGCAACAAAACAAGATCTCTCCAAGACCATGGAGGATGTCTTTGGGGGTCGTGCTCTTCCTGCAGCTCAGGAGCTTATTGGCCTCACTTTCCTGATGGGTGGTATTGACACCCAGACCGTTACTCATCTCATCCGCCACCGCGCGGGATCTTTCGCTGCGCAGTGTACTGGCGATCGATGGCTTTCACACGAGAGAAGCCTCGTTCCCGGCTCTATCGAGAACAGTCCGGAGTTCTACGAACGCTGGCAGGCTCATGTCAAGGAAGCAAAGCAGCTCTACACTGACATGGCCGATTCCAAGAAGATCTCTCTTATGGACGCTCGACACATCTTACCGAAGTGTCTTGAGACATTTTACTACATGCGAATGAACATCGGTGATGCGCTTCGTTTCATCAAGCAGCGCCAGGACAAGCAGATCCAGCCTGAGGAGGACAACATCATTGCAGCCCTTATGGCTCGTGAGATTCTCCGCGTCTTCCCTGAGGCACATGTCGCAATCAATCTCCGTGAGCCTGCTTGGCACTACATCAAGACCTTCCGCAACGGGACCGGAACAAATCTCTACTGGCCCGACGAAGACAGTGAGAAGCACCTCACCTATCACCCGAACGACACGATCTACGAGGCAACTCGAGACGATATGAATGGCACTGGCGGAGGCGAACCCCATTTTAGAGCGCTTTGGCGCCAGATTCTTTCTGACGTAGATCAGCTCGTCAGCGATTACAAAACCCGCGGTCACTTTTAGGAGTCACAATGAACAAATGCTATATCGCTTCAGGTTGGTTCAGCCCAGAATGGCTCGCAGAGCTGGAGAGCCTCAAAGCCTTGCTGGACAAGCACGGATTTCGGTACTTCAGTCCCAAAGATGAAGCTGTCTGTGAGGCAGATGCTGCACTCGACCGCCAGAAGGCGATCTTTGACGGCAATGTAAACGCAATCAAGGACTGTGACTGGATTCTTTGCAATACACGCAACAAGGACATGGGCTCAATCTTTGAGGCAGGATTTGCCCATTCGCTTGGTCGCGCTATTGTCTACTTCAGCGCTGGTCTTCCACCGGGTGCTCAGTTCAACCTCATGCTCGCACAGAGCGGAATTGCAGTCTGCACGTCAATTGACGACCTGGATGCTTACCTGGCCCGATGCAAAGAAGCAGGTGCTACGTTGCAGTCTGAGCCGTACAAAGGCAGTATCGAATGAGATTTGCAATCACCGGGGAGAAAGGTTTCATTGCCCGCAACCTCGCCCGTGTGATGGTACAGAAGGGACACGAGTTTGTGTCTCTTCTTGACTGTCCACACCTTCTAAGCAAACGTGACACAGGTGAACCTTGCGTTTACAAGAATGGCGAAAGCGAGTGGTATCAAGCACTTCGTGAAAGCAAGATTGATGTCCTTATCCACAATGCAGCAATTGTCGGTACAGACGTAGTTGCTCTCAATCCTGCAGATGCAACGTTGACGAATATTCTCGGTTGCCAGATCATTGCCCGTACTTGCAAGAAGCTCCAGATTCCTGTGTGCTACATGGGGACAACGGTGATCTACAACACACCCCGCTATCAGCAGACCGTGATTACTGAGGATTCCCAAGTTAGGCCTCACACCTACTACGGAATCCTCAAGCTCGCAGGAGAGCAATCGATCAAGGAGTTTGCAGACGAGTGGATGGTCATTCGACCCCTCTTCGCCTACGGCGGTGATGGTGACATGAACTCACTCATCGTGAAGTCGCTGTACTCTGTAGCGAACGATCGAAAGAATGTGGACATGTTCCTCAATCCGCGTCTTGTAAAAGACTACCTCCATGTCGACGACTACTGCAACGCTGTCATGAAGTGCTGTGAAGGAGAGCACTGGCAGCGTGACTTTAATGTCTCAGCAGAGACGCCGTTCTCAGTACATAAGATTGTTGAGATGATGAGCCAGATCACGGGTGATGATATTCATGCGAGGCTGAACTGGCACACTGATACCGACTACCTCGGAAATCACCGCCTTTCATCCGCAAAGGTGAGAACCTGCACTGACTGGTCACCTAACATTGACCTGAAGGCAGGCATTGAGACAATCTGGAAGAACATTAAAGACTTGCAGCACAATCCTCTTCAACACCTCGATGAGGCCAGGCAGAAGGGTGTGGATCTTTTAAGCCACTTCTAATCGTGCAAGTCAACAAAGATCACGTGGAGCACAGTCTCCTCTTGACCATGTAAGTGAGCATGAAAAGCCCGTATGTCTGTGTTAGAATGCTGCCTATGAACACAGACACAAACACATGTTTCGTTTGCAAGCAGGCATTTGAAGTATCTTATAAAAAAAGAGAACAAAAAGCGTGTAGCAAATCTTGCGCGTACAAGCTTCGCTCAGTCACAAGATCAACGCAGCATGTGTCTATTGAGAAATTCTGCGCAGTCTGTGCTGATACTTTTCAAGACTCGTCTAAGAAGGGCCTTGTAACAAAGTGCAAGACATGCATCTACAAGAGTGGAGTGCAAACGCGTCGAAAAAAGGGAACCTATGAAAGAACAGAGCTGCAAAACAAGAGACTGAGTGAGACTTTACAGCTGAAGTATGCGGAAGGTTGGAACCCAAACTCTGACACGCATCGTGCTAAACTTTCGATTTCAATGAGAGCGCGTTGGCAGTCTGGAAGAATGAGAAGTGAGACTGCAAAAACGTGTCAACTAAAATACGGCGTGGATCACTGGATGAAGTCTGGTGCTGCGCGAGAGATGACGTCAATTCGTTCATCTGGTCACGTCAAATCTGACGAAACGCGAAGGCGTCTTGCTGTGTCACACGCTAACAGAATTGTGTCAGGACACTGTGTCTACACGCGTGGGAAAGGAGGCTTTCGACAAGACATTGGCTTCTATGTGAGAAGCAGGTGGGAAGCTAATTTTGCAAGAATTCTTCAACACCTTCAACTCCCGTTCGTGTACGAAAAGCACACGTTTCATTTGAGCGATGGAAGGACGTACACACCTGATTTTTGCATCGATGGCACGGTGTGGATTGAGCTCAAAGGGTACATGAACGAAACATCACGCGCAAAAATCGATCAGTTCAGGAAAGACTATCCTGATGAAATTCTTTGGATAGTCGGTCCTGACGTGTACAAGATTCTTAAACAGCATTATATTAATATCGTCAACTGGGAGAACAAATGAGCAACGGAGGCAATGAGAAGCCGGTCCGTGCGCCAAGCCGCTTTGTAGGGCTTCACGCGCACTCCGGCTTCTCCTGAAGATCCACTAACGACGGCCTTGGATACCCATCCAAGCACATCGACTTCGTCCTTGAGAACGGTATGGACGCCTGGGCACTGACTGATCACGGCAATGGCAACGGCCATGCTCATGCTCGTGCGCACTTTAACAAGATGAAGAAAGCAGGAAAAAAGTATCGTCAGATCTATGGCGTTGAGTTCTACTTTGTTCCATCACTGCTAGAGTGGCGTCATGACTATGAGGCTCACATGGCAAAGTCAAGAGCCGATCGTACAGGCAAGAAGGCGCAAGAGGCTACAGACATCAATGCTGATGATGAGCAAGGTCTTGTCATTGAGAACGAGGAGGAGACAAAGACTATCGAGCTTGACTCCGATGAGTGGAAGCGCAGATACCACCTGGTTGTCGTTGCCAAGAACCATGTAGGACTCAAGAACCTCTTCAGGCTGGTTAAGCGGTCCTACAAAGAAGGCTTTTACCGGTTTCCTCGCATTGACTTCGAGATGCTTCGTGAACACAGCGAAGGCCTTCACGTCTCTACTGCCTGCCTTGGCGGCATCTTCTCTAATCGCGTTCTTCGCGGCTCAATGCAAAATGTCTCTGACGTCGTGATCCAGCGAGAATTGCTAAACATAGCTGACCGGTTTGTGGATGTCCTTCAGCCTGGTGCCTTTCACCTGGAGCTGCAGTTCAATAATCTTCCACCGCAGCACACTGTCAATCGTCATCTTATCGATTTGGCAAAGAAGACTGGCATTCCGCTTATTGCGACCGCAGACTCTCATTACCCAGATCCTGAGAAGTGGCAGGCAAGAGAGCTTTATAAGCGTCTGGCATGGATGGGCAAGGACATCAATCAGCCCCTGCCTGAGAAGAGTGATCTGAAATGTGAGCTGTATCCCAAGAATGCGCAGCAGATGTGGGATGAGTACCTTAAGAACCGAGAGATGTACCCGTTCTACGAAGAACACGATCAAGTTGTTCGGGATGCCATCGAGCGGACTCACGACATTGCGTGGAATGAATGCGAGGATACTTGGACTGACACACGTGCTAAGCTTCCACAGTTTGATACTGCAGAGAAGTCAGCATTTCAGCAGCTCTCTGACACAGTCAGACGGTCACTTATTGATCACAATCTCGACAAAGATCCTGCGTACGTCGAAAGACTTGAGTATGAGCTCTCAGACATCGAATACCTGGGACATGCATCGTACTTCTTGACGATGAACATTATCTTTCATCGTGCCAAAGAGCGAACTCTACTTGGTCCAGGACGTGGATCAGCTCCTGGGTCTTTGGTCAACTATCTTCTTGGCATTACACAAATTGATCCACTTCCTTTCAAGCTACTGTGGAGTCGCTTCCTCGGCAGGCACCGGGTCTCCTGGCCGGATATTGATTCAGATGCTGGAGACCGTGATGTTCTGATTGATGAGGCCAGAAATCTCTTCGGCAATGACGCTGTCATTCCGGTCTCCAACTTCAACACACTAAAACTGAAGTCACTCGTTAAAGATGTCGCCAAGTTCTTCAATGTCCCATTCGAAGAAGTAAATGCGGTTACCGGTCCTCTGCAAGATGAGGTTATGCCTCACGCAAAAGACGACGATCAAGAAAAGTCGGTATTCGTCCTCAAGCACGAGGACTGTATGAAATACTCGCCTGCCTACAAAGCGATGATGGAGAAGTATCCCGACCTGGAGAAACACGTCAGCACTCTGTTCATGGAGAACAGGTCAATCGGTCGCCACGCAGGCGGTGTTCTCGTCGCTCCTGCAAATGAGCTTGCTGAGTCCATGCCCCTCATCGCGGTGCGAGGTGAGCTCCAGACACCGTGGACCGAGGGCATGAACTTCCGCAACCTCGAGGACAACGGATTCCTCAAGTTCGACTTTCTCGGCCTCACTCTGCTGAAGGACGTCGAGAACTGCATCAGGCGAGTCCTCAGCAAGCACCACGGCGTCAAGGAGCCGACTTTCGCGCAGGTGAAGGCCTTTTTCGACAAGCACCTCAACTGCCGCAACGTGAAGCAGGACGATCCGGAGGTCTGGAAGCACGTCTACCACGAGGGGCGGTTCGTTGGCGTCTTCCAGTTCACTGCAAGTGGAGCTCGTCAGTTCTGCCTCGAGGCAAAGCCCGACTCCATCGATGAGCTGGCGGCGCTCACCGCGATCTATCGGCCGGGTCCCCTCAAGGCCAACGTCCACAAGCTGTACGTCAAGGCGAAGCAGGACGCGACGAATGTCAAGTACGACCACCCGGTCATTCAGGACGTCCTCAGCCCCACGTTCGGCTACGTTGTGTTCCAGGAGCAGTTCATGTTGCTCGCTGAGAAGCTCGCTGGGTTCACGCCGGGTGAGGCTGACCAGCTCAGAAAGACTCTCGTCAAGAAGTCCTTGGACACCATGGGCAAGAAGTCCTCCGAGAAGGAGACTGCCATGCAGCAGTTCGTGGAGGGCGCCAAGCGCATCCACGGCGTCAGCGAGAAGGTCACAGTCCCGCTGTGGGAGACGATCGAGGCCTTCTCGGTGTACGGCTTCAATAAAACTATTTATAGTAACGAGCAGGTAGAGGTCATTCTGCCAACTGGGGAAAAACAGCAGGTCTCTATCAAGGACGTGCGTCCGGGTTCACTCATCGCCACTCGTGACGAGATGTCTGGCAAAGACACAACTGCGCGAGTCAACGCTGTTCATGATCACGGAAAGATTCCCATGTTCAAGATCACACTAGACACAGGAGAGTCTGTAACATGCTCAATGCACCACAAATTCCGAGTGACGACGGGAGAGATGATGCCCCTATGGATGATCCTTCAGGAGGATCTGTCCATTGTGACTGCGGAAAGCAGTTCTCGCAGCGACGACACCCAAGACATCGGATTCAGTGCGAAGCGTGGCTTGGACGAAGCGTGGCAGGAAGTGATTACGTCGTCTGTGTAATCTGCGGGCACCGCGGGTACAGCCTCAAGGCACACGTGAGTCGTTCTCACGGTCTCTCAAAAGAGCAGTACGAGTGTGAACATGGTCCCACTGTCTGTCACGCTACAAAGCAGCGCTACAGCAGTACTGCGAACTATGACTGGATCAATCGAGCAAAAGGCGCTGGGCAAGATCTCACTGAATGGCGGGAGAAGCTTGCTGTTTCTATCTCGGCAGGTGTGATGGCATCTGATTCGGCGCGTGAGGCAAGACATCAAAATCTCGCCCGTCTTAATCAGACACTAGAGTTTCGCGCAAAGTCATCTGAGACTGCGATGCGCACGTCATCACGTGCTGATGTTCAGCTCGCGAGATCACACAACCTTGCTAGGTGGCGCAAAAACTACCCAGACGTCTTCATGACACGCTGCTTTCAAAGAATGATGACTGTCAAGTCGACGCGCCCAGAGAAAGTTCTCTACCAGGAAGTCAGCAGGATGTTCCCGGGTGTCTTCAAGCACAATCAGCTCATTGTGCGTCGAGGAAAGTTTGTCTCAACCAAGACCAACATTCGTCAGATAGACATCTACGCAAAAGCGCGAAAGATCGTTATCGAGTTTGATGGACCTTTTCATTTCAAGCCAATTCAGGGGCCTGATGTTCTCGCTCATGTCAGAATGAAGGACGCCGAGCTCAACACCGTTATGACTGACGAGGGTTCGCTTGTGATACGCATCTCATATGACATGTTCAAGAGAGGAAAGTTTAGCGATGAAACTCTCACTCAGATCGAGCATCTCGTGTCAAGCAACTCTCGCGGTCTCTACCAGATTGGGAGCTTCTACAATGGCTAAGATCACTTCACTCGAGTTCGTCGGATTTCAGCAGGGGCACGATCTCGAGATCGATCATCCGGATCACCAGTTCTATCTTGCGAACGGCGTGCTCACTTCAAACTCGCACTCCGTCTCCTACGCGATCGACTCCTACTACGCTGCGTGGCTGCACACCCACTTCGAGACGGACTGGCTTGCAACGATCCTGGAGTCCGCAACCGGCAACCCGGATGAGCTCGCCAAGACGATCTCTGAGATTAAAGAGATCGGCTACAAGTTCTCTCCTGCCGATATTAACTACTCCGGCCTCCAGTGGGAGTACTCTGATCAGGCTGGCGCTTTCGTTCCACCCCTCACATCTCTGAAGGGTGTAGGTGACACTGCTGTAAAAGAGGTCATGGAAAACAGACCCTATCTCTGCCTTGATAACCTCTTCTGGGACGATGAAGGCGAATGGCGACACAGCAAGCTAAACCGCACTGGTCTTATTTCTCTCACCAAGACAGGTGCCTTGTTCTCGCTTAGGGAGTTCCGAGACGGCACTCTGAAGCATCACAAGACAGTCCATGACCTGATCGATGAGAACTACGAGGTCCTCCGCAAGGGAAGGATGGGGATGACACCCACAGCCATCAAGCGCGCTACTAAGAAGGGTGAGCCTGTAATTCCTCTCCTCGACAG
>Ga0114969_10004843_pt1 | contig 10609 bp, 4 predicted proteins | sample M_130807_MF_Meta_FD_87316 | JGI IMG/M metagenome (GOLD analysis project Ga0114969, IMG submission 87316) | Freshwater microbial communities from Lake Montjoie, Canada to study carbon cycling - M_130807_MF_MetaG | ecosystem: Environmental > Aquatic > Freshwater > Lake | place: Lake Montjoie...
AAAGCTAGAACCTGTCATCCTGATTTTGGTGGTTCAAAAGAGGCATTTTTAGATATTGTTAGAGCTAGAAGAATTTTAGAAGATCCATTATTAAAAGGTATTTATGATCAAGGTTATTTTGAAGAAGTATCTTTTGAATCTGAAGAGAGTGGATTTGAAGTAGATTGGTCTAAAGTTGGAACATATCGTAAAGGAACTCCCGAAGACACAATAGGTTTTAGTTTATTTCTAAAAATATGCGATAATAAAGAAAATTTAAGATTAGTGCCTGCATTTTTCCCATCATCATTAGATCACAATTACGAATGGGACTGGGTTATCAAAGAAAAAAATCTAAAGCTTGTTATATCTATTGTTAATGATGAAAATGAAGTATTAAGATTAACATCTGGGGAAGATGTCAACAATTCTTTACCTTTCAAAATTTATATTTGTATTCCTAGAGCAAGTTTAAATATGTCTAGAGATAATAATCAAGTGTTAAGCCCTGATGGCAAAACAATGATACATGGAAATATTACAAATGTATCATATTCTGATTATACTTTTTTAGAAACAACAAATTTAGATACAGCTAATCATTATATAGACAATACCTTAGAGTCAGATTTATTGTTGTTTATGTCAGGGGAGAATTTACAGAAATTTTTACCTGTAACTACTGGCAAGCAAACAAAATGGTTAGATAGTGAGCAATTGAAAAAATATGATAATGGAAAATTGTCTGAAATATTAAATATGCGTTCATTTGAAATAGTAAATGATGAAAGAGCGGCTGATTTCCTGGATAAAATATAGATTTTTACAGGGCCCTAGATAGCAAAATCAGAAAACTACATTGTAATTGAAAGATTAACTTTCTGGTGAGGAGACCAATAATTTGGCAAAACATATTTACATTATCGACACTTGTGTTTTACTTCACGACCCTCTTGCTTTATATAAATTTGGTGAAAACGACATTTATATTCCATTAGCGGTGATTGATGATTTAGATGATATTAAAACTAGAAGAGAGAGTGTTGGTTGGGGTGCAAGAGAAGTTTTCAGAAATCTTGAAAACTATACATTAATTGATTTGCTCAAAGGTGTAAAGATAAACGATGAGGGTGGAAAATTATTTGTTTATAATACAGAATCCCCTATTCAAAAAAATGAGAGACCAAATATTGTCAAAGTTCATTCTGACAATGCAATTATTGAATGCTGTTTAGCGCTTAAATCAGCTAACCCAAGAAAAAAAGTAGCTATTGTTACTAAAGATACAGGTTTGAGAATTCGTGCAATTACTTGGGGATGTCAAGCTGAGAATTTTAAAGCTGATCAATTAGAAGATAAAGATTATACTGGTATCAGATATATACCTGTAGATAATCAAGCAGACTGGGATACTTTGTGGAAAATTGCTGAAGTTCCAGTGACTGTTTTATCATTAAGTGTACAACAATTATTGTTAAATGTACATCCTAATGAATTTGTAATTTTTGAATTTGGAGACGCTAAATGCCTAACATATCACAAAAAAGGCTTTTTGAGAGTTATCAAAGAAAAATCAAATTCCAAAGAAAATAAAGCATATTCTAATATTACAGGTAAAAATTTAGAACAAAAATGTGCTTTAGAATTATTAAACGATTCATCTGTGCCTTTAGTTACATTATTAGGTAAAGCGGGAACTGGAAAATCATTCTTAGCTATTGCTGTTGCTTTAAATTTGATCAATGAAGGACTCTTTGACAAAATTGTTGTGATGAAACCATTGATTCCAGTTGGCGGAAAAGATATTGGAGCATTACCAGGAGATAAATTTGAAAAAATATCTGCTTGGCTTGGTCCTATAAAAGATAATATTGATCAGATATTAGGATCTAGATCATTATCAGCTAATAATAAGTTTGAAGAAATGTGCCGAGAAGGAATTATTGAAGTGGAAGCTATGGCTTTCATACAAGGAAGAAGTATTCCAAGATCTATTATTATACTAGATGAAAGTCAAAATATTACTAGTAGAGAGGCCAGGATGGTAGTAGAACGCTGCGGTAAAGATAGTAAAGTGATTTTACTTGGCGATCTATCTCAAGTTGAAAATCCATATTTAGATGCAAAATCTAATGGTTTAGCCCATGCTGTAGCTGGCGGAGTTAAAAATGAATTAGTTGGTTCAGTTACTCTTACAAAGGTTGAAAGATCTGAATTAGCAGCTGTAGCAAGTGAAATTTTCAACAAACCAGAAGCTCAAAGAAAGTAATTATCTCGGTTTAAATTATGTCTCATGCTTTAATTTGGTCCAGTTTAAATTTAACAAATTTAGTAACAGAAGATATTTCTGAAATTCCATTTGCTGGTTTAGGTACAAATGCTGCCGGTACATGGAATAAAAAATTATATCAACTAAAATGGCTAAATACAAGCGTAGATAATGTTAAAATTTGGTTAGACGATGAGTATGCCGATATTTATATAGGCACTCCTTATCCTGTTATCAAAAAATCTGACAGTCTTAAAATAAAAAATGACTTAGGATTTGATTTCAGAATTACAGTTTTAGATTCCTATAATCTTAAGCAATTGCCTGATGCTATTGCTGCTACATCCAAAAATCTAGATGTTTATAGTGGGTCTGAACTTTTAGCTCCATTATATGTAGATGGGGTTATAGTAAGTGAAAATAAAAATATTCTTGTTAGATCTCAAACCACTAGATCACAAAATGGACTTTTTTCTGTCAAATTAAAAAATCCAAGTTCGAATCTTTATTTTGCTAATGCACAAGATATTATTACAGCAAGTTATATTGTTGGTGATGGGACTAGTTCTTTTTATGCTTATAGTGATAGCTTAAAACCATTAGAAAAAGCCTACAAGGGTGATGTTAATTTTGTATGGGTTGACAGAACTAGCAGAACTCAATTAGCAAACGTTAAAGCTGCTACAATAAGTAATTTAAGTACATCTGGAGGTTATTTAAACTTATCAGGCTTAATTTTAGATAACTTCACATTGACTTTATCTGATAGAATCCTTGTTAAGGATCAAACATCTTCCAAAGAAAATGGAATTTATTATGTAAGCAGTTTGTATGATACCGATACAAATACAATCACTGACCCTAGATCAAGCATAGCAAGTTCAGATGATTTTTGGGATACAGCTGCTACATATATTTCTCAAAATTATCCTGTTAACGTTGAAGTAATTAATGGATCCACAAATGGCGGAAAATATTATAGATATTACACTGCTTCAACTGGTTCAACAGCTAATTTACTTTGGACTGATGCTACTCATTATTACAATACTGACACTGTAGCTTTTTATTATGAGGTTCCAACATTTACATCTTCTTTAACTGTTAAGGCAGCTACAGCAGATACATTGTCATATTCACCTACATATTCCTCGAATATATTATCCTCTGGAGCCGCTGGTACTTTATTTGTAGACGGAATTGGCATAACGACAGCTAATGATTTAGTTTTAATCAAAAATCAAGCAGCTCAATTACAAAATGGTGTTTATTCCTTAACAAGAGCAGGGGATGGAACTACTACTTATATTTTATCTAGATCAACAAGCTATGATTCTACATCTGAAATTACTAAAGCCAAACAAATTTACGTTTCATCAGGAACTGCCAATTCATCAACTAGCTGGTATTTGTCTGTAGGTGAACCAGTTTCAATCGGTACATCCAGTATTACATTTGAAAAACTTATATCTTTTGACAATTCTGTAGCATCAGGAACATTTACTTCTACACCATCCACAATAAAAGATTATAATGGAAGTTCAGTTAATTTAAGCATAAGTGATAAAATCTTATTAAAGCATTCAAATCAAGCTTATAATGGTATTTACACTGTTGGAACGGTTGGTGTCGGAACTAATGGTATTTGGGCTAGAAATACCAGCTATGACACTGCAGCAGAAATAGCTCCTACTTTTATCAAGGTTACTAATAATAAAAATTCATTGGGTGGATTTACTTATTTCTTAAATAAATCTGTAACCTATCAAAGTAATTTCATATTAAATACTGATACTATTAATATATCAGAAAGATTTACAAATTACGCTTATGAACCTGTAACTAATACAATTTCTTCTGAAATTAGTAGCTTCTCAAATGTAAATGCTTACAGTTTTACTAATTCTTCTATTTCTACAAATCAAAGAATATTAGTTTATGGTCAAATAACAAATCCAGCACAAAATGGAATTTACACAGTCTCATCTTTAGGATCATCAGTTAATTCATTATTGTATTCACCTTCTTATTATATAAAAAGAGGGGCTGTAGCTACTGTTTCCACTGGTTCTACATATTTCTTATATGCTGATGGTACTAGTGAAGGAGCTGGATCAACAAGTGTAAAGTGGGTTGATATTTCCACTGTATCATTAGTAGCGTGTCAAGCATATACAGAAACAGATAAAACATCATCTACATATTTAGCAGATACTGATTTTGATGTTACAGTTAGCGCAGGGGACAAAGTAGTTGTTATTTCTAGCAATAAAGCTGTTAATGGCATATATGATGTTACTTTGGGTTCAGCCACTAGAGCAAAATTTAGATATGATACTAGTTTTGCTAATTGGATGAGCAAAATATATACTAATGTTCTTACAAATAATTTAAAAACAAATGTTTTAAATACTTATGTTTCTGGTGATTTGATGGGTCAAATTACAGGAGCATATCAAGCAGTTAGTACAGGCGGAAGTACAGTAGGAAATATTTATGTTCCTGAATTAAGTTTCCCACCAACAGCTAATTATGAAACATATTTTACTACTGCAGGACAAGCAAGTGAATTATTGCATGAATCAAATATAGATTGGTATGAGCAAGATTTCCAAAAATATGTTGTTAATGCTATATATTATGCTCCAAGTACAACAGGTTTTCCATCAGCAGCAGGTACAGCAATTTCTAGAACTGTAAGAAGCTCAACTGGAAATACATTATTAAATGAAAATGATTCTGTTTTAGTTCAAATAGGCACTGGAGCTTCATCAGAAAGTACAAATAATGGAATATACAGAGTAAAATATGTAACTACGGGTTCTGTAGGATCTTCCATTTACCTATCAAAACATGAAGATTTTACTCAGACTGTATATCAAACTGGAAGCTATAATCTAAAAACGATTGCTTCTCCATATGAAAGACCTGTTCAAGTTAAGATCAATAATACTTATTATTTCAGAACAGGTTTAGCTACTACATATAATTACAATACTGCTTACTTGCAAGGTTATTTAAGTTTTAGAAATGAATCTCTTGGACAATCTGCTTCTACTTCTGATGATTCAAATCATTATAATGTTGGGTCTGAATTTTATTATGATGAGTCTGATGTAAGAATTACCGCTAATACATCTGATTTGGCTAGATTCCCTAAAACAGCTGCTTTCCAACACTATATCTATAAAGGCAAATCATTTACATTAACACCATCTGAAGCTGGTAACAATGCATCTGATTATAAATATCCTAGTTATTCTTTCACTGATGATGTTTTAAAAATCACTTTCCCTAACAGACTATATACTAAATTAAGCGCTTCTTCCTATTATTATTGGGAAGAGGGCGACAGAATTATATATGAAGATAATTCAATACCAGCTTTGTATGATCCTAATTATTATAAATTTAATGGAATTTATCAAATTGTATGGGCTCAAAATGCAAATAGTTCTTACACTTATTGGTGTAAGAGAGTAAAATATGCTGCTACAAATGGTCACTTAGACTATGCCAAAAGATTATCTATCAAGACAGGATATACACAAGCAGATTCTAACTTCTATTTAGCATTGCCTAATTTACTAACTACAACTTACACTTGGAACCAATTAAATTACGACAAAGATTTTATGGATTGTTTCGTGATTGATTCAAGTGGCATAACTCAAGCATATGAAGTAAATAATGATTTTAGTGTAAATCCTATAACTGGATTACTTTCAAGGGTAGTTTCATTTTCTTCAGGTACTTTTTATGCTTATTTATACCAAGTTGATTTTAAACTTCAAATAAAAACAGGCTATTCTGCTTCTGATTCAAAAATTTATCTAGCTCAACCAGATAAATTAACATTTACACATTGTTGGAATGAAGCTGATTATCCAAATATCAAAGTATTCAATGTAACATCTGGGTCTTACACTTATTATGAAAAGGATGTTGATTATACCTTAAATGCTAGAGAAGGATATATAAAACCAATCAATGCTTTCTTAACTACAGGAACATTGAATGTGTATATTTCTAGCACACCAAGATATAACCAAGCTCCCAAAAGCTTAATGAATAGATTTTATAATGTAGAGCAAGTATTAACTGACAGATCTGCATATAAAAATTCAAGCGGTAAAAATTCATCAAGTTATAATATTGATGCTTATTATATCCAAAATGTAAAATTAATTAAAAATTCAAGCGTAAAAGATACAAGACTGACATTTGACAAGAGACAAAGATTTAATGTAGTAAATACAGCGAATCATTATTTGACTTCAGTGGGGTATGTTCTTACTTTTGGAGATCCTAGTGATTTTATTTACAAAAAACGCCTCTCACAAGATGGTATAAATTATAAAATTGACAATAAGAGTGAATATGTTGTCACTGGATATTCGTCTTTAGGAAACAGCTTAGGATTATATAGTGGCCAATTTTCAGTAGATAGATCCACGAATAATTGGGTAAATGGTTATTCGTTTACAGCTTCTGACAAAATTTTAATAAAACATAATTTTGCTGATCCAACTTCAGAAAATAAAACTCTTACTGATAGCCAAAAATCAACCTATTATAACGATAACAATAGATCTGTTAAAAACAATGCTGCTGGTAAAGTGGATCAAAAGGTTTATAGTTATATATCAGGGTTTGACACACAAGCAACATTAACTTACAATACAGCATTCACAAATCCAATTTCGGTGCTTAGAGCTAGCGTAATTAATTCTTTAGGAACTAATTATTACTCTTTGTATTTTGATCCTGATGCTACCAACAGAGCAACAGATTCAAGATATTGGATTAATGAAAATGGTAGAACATCTTTTATTGGTACAACAACAACCACTGCAAACTTATCTAATTTATATAATGTAGGTTCAATTATAAATGGACGTACTTTACAAAATAATGATCTAATATTAGTAAAAGATCAAACCGCACAATCACAAAATGGAATTTTTATTGTAAAGGTCAATCCGGTATACAATTTAACAAGAGCTACAGATTTAGATGCTTCAGCAGAAATGAGAGCTTTAGGAAAAGTTTCTTTTGGAAGCAAATCTTTTGAATTAATATTACCTAACACCACTCCATATGTTTTAGGAACTACTAACATGGTTTGGAATCCTGTAAAAACAGGGTATTCTATAGATGCTGCTGTAGTAACAACGTCTAATTATTCTGCAGGTACATTAATTACACAATTCCCTGATATTATAGATTCTTACACACTTTCTACTAATGACAAGGTTTTCTTAAAAGCTCAGACAGCTACTGATGAAAGATATGTAGGAAGATTTACAAAAAATGTAAATGCTAAATTATCAAGAGTAAGTAGTACACCTTCAGGGGTTGGGGATACAACTTATTTTAATATTTCTAATGTTGTTGTTAAAGACACTAACAGAAACTTAAATTATGAATTATATTTCAATCCTAATTACACAGGTTTAGGCGTAAGTAGTATTTATTGGTTTAGACAAGATCAAAGCGTTTCTTATGATAATGTCAAATTTATTTCATCTTATAATATTGGTGTTGGATCTGCAGTCACTTATCCAGGTGCGTTTAAAGGAGATAGGATTTTATTAAGATCTCAAATTGGATCAACTGGATTAGGTTCAACAGAAAATTCTATTTATTTTATTGATGAAAATACTACCTTCATATTACAAAGACATGATTTATTAAATACTAGCGATGAAATATCAACAACTGCAAGAGTTAGAGTCACTGGCGGAATTGCTAATTCTGGAATTTATGGTTTAGTATATAATGAATCTACTACCCCAGAGATTAACACAACAAGCCTTTATTGGGCTAATGTAAGAGAAAATCCATATTTGGCTGATGTAGCATGTACCACCACTACAAATATAACATTAACATCGCCTCCATCTATAATTGATAATTATACTTTAGCTAAAAATGATAGAGTGTTAGTGAAAAATCAAAGTACATTATCTCAAAATGGAATTTATGTTGTGAGTAATTTAGAATCAAATACTTGGATTCGTTCTACAGATTTAGACACAGACAGCGAGTTAAATCCACAATTGTCTGTGCAAGTAGGAAATGGAACAACAGGTGGAGGTAATTATTTCAGAATAAAATTACCAGTTCCAAGAGATATCACAACATCACAACTTACAAATTATATTATTGGAACAGATAATATTGAATGGGCATCTGTTGATAAAGATGGATTATTCAATTCAAGCCCAGAAACATGGAGTTCATTTGATTCAGGTATTTTAAACTTTATCAATTTGGGCAAAGCATCTATGACACCTGATTCTATATCATACTCTAAAAGATTTGGTATAGCAGTTAGAACTCCTTCTGCATCTATTTTAAGCGGAAATGGGATAACAGCTAGTGGAAATATCAGGAATTTAAAAATAAAAGTAGAATATAAAACTGTAGAAGATTAAAATAAAAAGGGTCTTGAATAAAATAATAGCAATAATTATTTATTACTTGCTATCAGGACAAGATTGAAACTTTATTTATTACGAGAGAAAAGTCTATGCAAACTATTGAAGAACAAATGCATTTGTTATTGGAGGATATAGCGCCCAATGTTCATACCTCAGATGAACAGGCTAAAATTATAGCATATGCGTCATCTTTATATTATAAGACATTCGCATCAAAAAGAATTGCCAGAAAAATTCTAAAGGATGAAGCAGAAGCACATATGACAGATGCTATTCTTCAATCTATGGGTCAATTAAACAATTGGCACGAAACATCCTATGAATCTGGTTATGTTGAAAGCTATGGATTATCTTCAAGACAAATATTAAGTAAAGTTTCACAAGAAAGCCCTAAGTGGGGACAAATGGAAATCCTCAATCCAGATGTTTTAGATTATTTAGATTTCAATTCCAAAGATGAGGACTTTTCTGAATTAAAATTAGAAAATGCACAACAAACATCTGAAGCTATACAAACTCCAGGCAAACCACACCATAGATCTGATTTCAATTCTTATTCAGAAAAATAATGAAATTCCTTAAAATTGCTCAAACTCCACCACCTGCTGCTGCTGCCCCGCCTGATATGGGTGCCGCGCCTATGCCTGACATGGGTGGGCTTGATTTGGGTGGACTTGGAGCTGCTCCTATGGCCGGTGGAGCGCCACCTGCGCCTTCTTCAGTAGTTAAGCCCCTAGTTAAATACCCTTTATCATCCATAAACTTAATATTGCAAGACGCTGATGTCAATCAACATATAATGGGCGGTAATGACCTAGATAAAATTACTGATGATATTTGGATTCAATACGGCGGAATTGATAGCAACAGTAAACTCCCCGGTATTGATTCCACTAAAATCGGTGAAAGAAGAGATGGTGAAGAAGTAACCGACGAAGAATTAAAAATCACAAATTCTCAAAGATGGAAAAGATTACCTGAAGGAAAAAGTATCCAAGACATTACTTCTAAAGACGAAATTAAAAAACAATTAATGGGTAACACTGTAAATATGATCAAAGACAATGCTCAACAAGGTGGCGGTGGAGCAATGGCTAAAATACATATTCAAAAATTAGTCAAATTAGCACAATACTTAGATAAAAAGGGTAGATATCGAGAAGCAGATGAAATTCTAAATTTGATGTAAAAAATTGACAATTTTCAAGCAATGAGCTATAATGCTGTGGTTATAAAATCACAGCATTTTTTTATGCTTGAATGGAAGATTGAATGGCGAACGAATATAATGAAGACTCAATCCAAATATTGGAGAGTCAAGAAGCGGTAAGAACAAGACCCGCAATGTATATTGGTGATACTGGCAAAAGAGGCTTACACCATTTAGTCTGGGAAATCCTTGATAACTCTGTAGACGAACACATGGCTGGGCATTGTTCAAAGATTGATGTTATTGTTTCTAAAGATAATCGTTCTGTAACCGTTATTGACAATGGACGTGGAATCCCTGTAGCAATTAAGCAAGAAGATCCTAAGAAGCGATCTACTCTTGAAATTGTACTTACTGAACTTCATGCTGGTGGTAAATTTGGCGATGATGGTTCTGGATATGAAGCTTCCGGTGGTCTTCACGGTGTAGGAGCTTCATGTGTAAACTTTCTTTCCTTAAGGCTTGATGTTGAGGTTTACCGAGATAAGAAAAAATATCTCCTTAGCTTTGATAGAGGTATTCCTGTATCTGAAGTAGCTGAAATTGGCACTTCATCTTCAACAGGCACTAAGATTACTTTTACTCCTGATTATAATATTTTCGGTCAGTTTGCAGTAGAAGATGCTTTCCGTGAAGTCTTAATTGACGAGTTTGATATTGATGAGATGTTTGCTGAATGCTCTGGTAAATGGCGTAAAGCATTAA
>Ga0114969_10004847_pt1 | contig 10604 bp, 9 predicted proteins | sample M_130807_MF_Meta_FD_87316 | JGI IMG/M metagenome (GOLD analysis project Ga0114969, IMG submission 87316) | Freshwater microbial communities from Lake Montjoie, Canada to study carbon cycling - M_130807_MF_MetaG | ecosystem: Environmental > Aquatic > Freshwater > Lake | place: Lake Montjoie...
CAGCTGATAGGTTTTGCCGTCTTTGGCTTTGTACGTCAGCCGCACGGTTTGGGCTTTGATGGTAATGCCCCGCTCGCGCTCAATGTCCATGGAGTCGAGCAACTGCTCTTTCATATCGCGCTCGGCCACCGCGCCGCAGCGCTGGATCAATCGATCGGCCAGCGTCGATTTGCCATGATCGATATGGGCGATGATTGAGAAATTTCGAATGTGCGACAGGTCAGTCATGGAACGGGTGTAAACTTCTTCAGATTGGGTTAGGCGCGCAGCTGCGCACCCGTGGCTTTTTCAACAGCCGCGATGATTTTCTTGGCAACGACGTCGATTTGCTCTTCCGTAAGTGTCGCTTCTTTCGATTGCAGCGTTACGGTGATGGCGATGGATTTTTTACCCGCGCCAACGTTGGGCCCTTCATAAACGTCGAACAACCCGATGTTGGTGATCAGATCGCGCTCGGCATTTTTAACCGCGCGCAAAATCGCTTCTGCTGCGACAGCGGTATCCACGACGAACGCGAAGTCGCGTTCGACGGGCTGATACGGTGACGCCTTTAACAAAGTGCGCGCCGTGCCGGTTTTCTTTTTGGTCTCGGGAATGTGACCCAGCGCCACTTCAAACGCGACCACTGGCCCCTTCACATCCATCGCCGCTAACGCGCGCGGATGCACTTCGCCGAACCATGCTAAAACTTGATTGCCTTGCTTGAGCAAACCCGAACGGCCCGGATGCATCCAGTCTGGCCCCGGTGTCGTCGTCTGAACGCCGCTGGCCGAAATGCCCGCCGTTTCAAGCACGGCCAACGCATCTGCTTTGGCATCCATGGCATCGACAACGCGTTTTGTCCCCGCCCAATGCCGCGCACTGGTGTGGCCTGCACGCACGCCTGCCGCCAGCAGCGTTTGCTCGCCGGGCTTGAAGCCCTCAAAGCGGGGACCAATTTCAAAAAGGCTCACATCAGCCAGCCCCCGCGCCGCATTGCGCCCGGCCCCCGCAACGAGATTGGGAATAATCGCTGGGCGCAGCACATCAAGGTCTGCGCTGATGGGGTTGGCCAGCGGAACAATCACCGCACCATTGGCGAACAACTCGGCATGGGCCTTGGGCAAAAACGCCCAGGTGACTGTTTCATTCAGGCCACGGGCAGCCAGCGTACGCCGCACCAAACCGACTTGGCGCTGTTTGGCGCTGAGCGCTGGTTTAGGCATCCCGGTGCGCGGCAGCGGTACGGCGTCAATTTTATCGTAGCCGTGAACGCGCAAAATTTCTTCAACCAGGTCTTGCCACACCGTCACATCCGAACGCCACGATGGCGGCGTCACGTCCCACGGCGTTGTGGCGGCATTCACAGCAAAACCTAACCGCTCGAGAATGTTTTTCATCTCAAGCGTCGGCACATTGACGCCGCCCAATTTAGCAACACGAGCAGGATCAAATGAAATAGCGGCGGCTGCTGTTGGTGCGACACCACCCACCACCAGGTGCGAGGTTTGGCCTCCACACAACTCAATGATCATGCGCGTGGCAACTTCAGCGCCAGGAATGGCCGAGGCAGAATCCACGCCGCGCTCGAAGCAATAGCGCGCATCGGAATTGATCTCGAGTTTGCGGCCCGTGCTGGCGATGTTGTGCATATCGAACAACGCTGACTCAAGAAAAACCGTCGTTGTGCCGTCTGACACGCTGGTGGGCTCGCCGCCCATAATGCCGCCAATCCCCACGGCAGTTTTGCCGTCGGCAATCACCACCATCTCGGCATCAAGCGTATAAGTTTTGCCATTGAGCGCGACGAGTGTTTCGCCGGAGGTGGCTAAACGTGGGCCCACATCGCCCGATAACTTGGCGTCATCAAAAGCATGCAGCGGGCGTCCCAAATCAATCGTGATGTATTGGGTAATGTCGACCAGTGCCGAGATGGGGCGCAAGCCAATCGCCTTTAAGCGATCTTGCATCCAAGCCGGGCTGGGGCCGTTTTTCACGCCTGTGATGGTGCGGCCCACGAACTGCGGGCATTTGTGCGCCTGGTCGGTGGGCAGCGTCATGGCAATGTTTCGCGAGGCCGCGAAGCTGCCGGGCACCGCAGCATCACTCATGGCTTTGAGCCGACCAAGGCCGGCAGCCGCCAAATCGCGCGCCACACCGCGTACACCCAGCGCATCCACGCGGTTGGGCGTCAGGTTGATTTCAATTACGGGGTCGATATTCAAAACGGTCGTGACTGACGCGCCGACAACGGCGCTGTCGGGCAGTTCGATAATGCCGTCGTGATCCTCGCCCAACTTCAATTCGCGCGTCGAGCACATCATACCCTGGCTTTCGACGCCGCGAATGGCACCTTTCTTCAGCTTCTCGCCGCTTTCCGGAATGACATCGCCCGGCCGTGCCAGCACGACTTTCAAACCGGCGCGTGCATTGGGCGCCCCGCAAACCACTTGTAGCGTCTCAGTGCCCGTTGAAACTTTGCACAGCTTCAGTCTGTCGGCGTTGGGGTGCTTATCGGCTTCCAACACATGGCCGACGATCAGCGCACTTAAACTTTTGCCGGGGTCTTGCAGCGATTCCACTTCCAAGCCAATCGCCGTCAGTTTGGTGGCGATCTCGTCAACGCCAGCCGTCGTGTCCAGATGCTCTTTCAGCCATGACAGTGTGAATTTCATCGGTTCAGCCCCCCGGTTAACGAGGGCACATCAAGTGCGGCAAAGCCGTAATGTTTGAGCCAGCGCAAATCTGATTCAAAGAACGTGCGCAAATCGGGAATGCCGTACTTCAGCATGGCCAAGCGTTCCACGCCCATGCCAAAGGCAAAGCCCTGGTAAATTTCGGGGTCAAGCCCGCACGACTTCAGCACATTGGGGTGCACCATACCGCAGCCCAAAATTTCCAGCCAATCACCGTAGTTGCCCAGCTTCAACTCGCCCCCTGATCTTGAACAACCGATATCGACTTCGGCTGAGGGCTCGGTGAATGGAAAGAACGAGGGGCGAAAGCGCAACGGCAAATCATCAACGCCGAAGAACGCGCGCAAGAATTCCTGCAAGCAGCCCTTCAGGTGGCTCATGTTGGTTTGGGTATCAATCACCAATCCTTCGATTTGGTGAAACATCGGCGTGTGCGTCATGTCGTAGTCGCAGCGGTAGGTGCGCCCGGGGATGATCACACGAATCGGCGGCTTGTCGCTCATCATGGTGCGAATCTGCACGGGCGATGTGTGCGTGCGCAGCAAGTAGCGATTGCCATCGGGTGCCGTGGGCAAAAAGAACGTGTCGTGCATTTCGCGCGCGGGGTGTCCGGGCGGGAAATTGAGCGCGGTAAAATTGTGGAAGTCGTCTTCCACATCGGGCCCTTCTGCGACGGTGAAGCCCATCGCACCAAAAATGGCCGCCATTTCTTCCATCGTTTGGCTAATGGGGTGCAAGCTGCCTTTCGCCTCGGGGCGGATGGGCAGCGTCACGTCCAACTTCTCGTGCGCCAGTTTGGCATCCAGTGCTGCGGCATCCAGGCTCGCGCGTCGTGCGGCCATAGCGGCTTCCAGCTCGGTTTTCAGCGTATTAAGCGCTTGGCCTGCAACTTTGCGGGCCTCGGGGTCCATTCCGCCCAGGTTTTTCATCAGGCCGGTCACGCGGCCTTTTTTACCCAACACGTCGACGCGTGTGGCTTCCAGCGCTGCGCCATCGGAAGCGGCACTCACCGCCGCTAAAACCTCAGCACGCAGTTGCTCGATCTCGTTCATGTTATCGGTGCTCATCGAGGTGAATCAAAAATGCAAAAGGGGCTACCTGTCGGCGGCCCCTTTTGCGATGCCCAAATGATGATGGACGACGTTCGTTCAACCGAACTGGATGCGCTTTAGAGAGCCGCCTGAGCCTGTTTCACCAGGCCAGCAAATGTATCGGGCTCACGCACGGCCAGATCGGACAAAATTTTGCGATCCAAATCGACGCCGGCTTTCTTGAGCCCGTTCATAAATCGCGAGTAGGTCATCCCAAACGCACGCACACCGGCATTAATACGCTGGATCCACAAACCACGATAATCGCGCTTCTTGCGGCGGCGGTCGCGGTAAGCGAACTGCAAGCCGTGCTCCAAGCGATGCTTGGCGGTTTTGTAGGTTTTAGAATTACGACCGACGTAGCCTTTGGCGGCCTTCAGAACTTTTTGGTGGCGAGCACGTTTGGTGACGCCCCGTTTGACACGAGCCATGGTGGTTCTCCTGAGATGCTAAAATCAACCGTAAGGCATGAAACGCTTCAGCGCGGGAGTGTCGGACATGTCCAACACAAACGTGCGGCGCGAGGTGCGTTTCATCTTTTGGGATTTGCTTCCCAGGTTGTGGCGTTTTTTCGCCACGCCGGCCTTCACGCGGCCGGATCCGGTCAATTTAAAGCGTTTCTTGACCGAACTCTTGGTCTTCATCTTGGGCATTTTATGTGTCCTTAACTCTGGATGTTATTAAACCGCCGGATGGGCATGCCCGGGATTTGATCTTCCCTTGCCGTACCGTCGTCGGGACAAACGGGCCAAAAGCCTGCTGTCCCTCATCATTCCAGGCGAACCTGGAAGGTGGCGGCTTATAAGGGATTTAAGCCGCCCATGCACCATATTTTATTGCCCAATGGCCGCAGGCTTGGGGCCAAAATAAAAACGGCGAAGATCGTTAAAATCTTCGCCGTTTCAATGGGTTAGGAGCAACCTCAGCGCTACTTCGGGGCCAGTACCATAATAACCTGGCGGCCTTCCATGCGGGGCTCTTGCTCGACCTTGATGATCTCTTCGTTATCTTTTTTGATTCGCTCAAGCAGTGCCTGGCCGATTTCCTGGTGAACCATTTCGCGGCCTCGGTACCGCAACGTGATTTTCACCTTATCGCCCTCTTCGATGAAGCGCTTCAGCGCGCGCATCTTCACCTCGTAGTCATGCACGCCGATGGCGGGGCGAACTTTGAGTTCTTTAACCTCAATGACCTTCTGCTTCTTTTTCGCCTCGTTTTCCTTTTTCTGAATCTCGTACTTATACTTTCCGAGATCGAGAATTTTGCAAACGGGCGGTGATGCGCCTGGGGAAATCTCCACCAAATCGTATCCGGCATCGTCGGCTTTTTTTATGGCTGTGTCGCGGTCGACAACGCCAAGGTTAGCACCGTCGAAGTCGATCAAGCGCACAGTACGGGCGTCGATCTGATGGTTGACGCGCGGCCCATCGTCTTTGGGCGGCGCTTGTCTATTCTGTTCTGGGCGAGCTATGTCGCAATCTCCTGTTGTGGTTTATCCAAGTGGTCTAAAGCGGCCAATGCGAGAGACAAGTGGCCTCCCGTTCAAGTCGGCAAAATTTGAAAGGAACGCAGGGCCTAACCCGGCATGGCACACTCAAGTTTGAGTCTATCGGTGGCCTCAGTTAAGGCAAGGATTTCTTGGCTATTTCCGCCCAAACGCCGCAGCGCGACCGACTTATCCTCAGCTTCTTTTTTACCCACCACCGCAATGATGGGAACTTTGGCTAACGAGTGCTCACGAACCTTGTAGTTGATCTTCTCGTTACGAAGGTCGGTTTCCACCCTTAAACCAGCCTTTTGCAAGGCCTTAGCAACATCGGCAGCATAGTCATTGGCATCCGATGTGATGGTGGCCACGACCACATGAATGGGGGCCAGCCATAATGGGAGTTTGCCCGAGTAGTTCTCAATCAGAATACCCATAAACCGTTCGAAGGAGCCTAAGATGGCGCGGTGAAGCATCACGGGGCGGTGTTTGGCGCCATCTTCGCCCACGTATTCGGCGTCGAGTCGCTCGGGCAGCACGAAATCAGCCTGAAGCGTGCCGCACTGCCAATCGCGCCCAATGGCATCGCGCAACACGAATTCAAGTTTTGGTCCGTAGAACGCGCCTTCGCCCGGATTGAGTTCCCACTCTAAGCCGGCGGCGGCGGTGGCATCTTTCAGCGCAGTCTCGGCGCGGTCCCAGGTCTCATCGCTGCCCGCACGAACCGCCGGTCGATCTGAGAATTTCACTTTAATCTCGGTGAAACCAAGATCGTGATAGACGGTCCGCAATAGCTCGATAAATGCCTTGGTCTCAGATTTGACCTGAGCTTCAGTGCAAAAAATATGCGCATCGTCTTGCACAAACGCGCGCACGCGCATCAAGCCGTGCAAAGCACCAGAGGGCTCATTGCGGTGACACGCGCCAAACTCGGCCATCCGCAAAGGCAAGTCGCGGTAGCTCTTGATGCCCTGATTATAAATCTGAACATGGCACGGGCAGTTCATCGGCTTAATCGCTAAGGCGCGCTCTTCGGATTCCGAAATGAACATGGCATGGCGAAACTTTTCCCAGTGGCCGGACTTTTGCCACAGCATGCTGTCAACCAGCATGGGGGTGTTGACCTCGACATAGTTCGCCGCTTCAAGACGCTTGCGGATATAGGACTGTAGGCCGCGATACACCGTCCAGCCTTTGGGATGCCAGAACACGGCCCCTTGCGCTTCTTCTTGCAGGTGGAACAAATCCATCTCGCGACCGAGGCGACGGTGATCGCGCTTCTCGGCCTCTTCCAACATGGTCAGGTAGTCGGCCAGTTGCTTTTCGTCGGCCCACGCCGTGCCGTAAATGCGTTGCAGCATGGCGTTCTTGGAATCGCCACGCCAATAGGCTCCGGCAAGTTTCGTCAGTTTGAACGCTTTGCCCAATTTGCCGGTCGAGGGCAGGTGCGGGCCCAAGCACAGGTCCAGCCATTTGCCTTGCCTGTAAACACTGATGGGCTCGGACTCGGGCAGATCGCGAATCAGCTCGGCTTTATATTTTTCGCCAATGCTTTCGAAGTAATTGATGGCCTGCTCACGTGGCCACACTTCGCGTGTAATCGTTTCATTGCGGTCCACGATTTCGCGCATTTTGGCTTCGATCTTGGGCAGATCGTCCAGTGTGAAGTGCTCGGTGCGGGCGAAGTCGTAATAAAATCCGTTCTCGATAGCTGGCCCGATGGTGACCTGAGTACCGGGAAAAAGTTCCTGCACGGCTTCGGCCATCACGTGTGCGGCATCGTGTCGCAGCAACTCTAACGCATCAGCGTCTTTCTTGGTGACGATGGCGACTTTTGAATCGGTCTCAATCAGGCGCGACAAATCGCGCATCTCGCCGTTGATTTTCACGGCCAGCGCAGCCTTTGCCAAGCCGGGGCCAATATCAGCCGCCAGCTTCTCGCCGGTAATTGCCGTGTCGTACTGCCGAACGCTGCCGTCGGGCAAAGTAATCGCAACCATGGGACGCCTACATCAACTCAGTAAAGTTCTCGCAATCTAAGGTTCCCGGCCTTTAAGTCAACGTTCGTGGAGCGGATTTGACATTCGCACCCCTCTCTGCGGCTCCGCTGAGAAGCGAATGTCGCATCCAAAGCTCCACACCAAATCTATATGATCTCGTCGTCCTCACGCTTCTCACATTCGAAAGGTCGCAGGGCTGAGGTGGGATGCGAATGTTAGAATCGGACGCGGAGCCTAAATGTCGGCCGGCCCTAAATCGCCCAAAAGGGTAAGGATTTCAGGGGTTCCGATCTCGGCAATATGGGGCCTACTCAAAACCTGAACCCGCTGGCCGCGGGGGCCCTCGACGGCCGGGTCCGATTTACCCCCACACAAAACGATACTCCTGCAGTGGGCAATGGCCGCAATATGCATAGCCGCACAGTTGGGCCCCACCGCGGCGGCCGCGGCCCAGGCCAGAAAAACAGTGTCGATCAGCGGCGCCTTGCCGGTAATATCGATGGCGTCTGCGCAGCGTTGCGCAATGCGCTCGGCCAACTCGGTGTGCTCGTTAAAGCCCACCAACAGCGGCGTCAGTTTGCGGCTTGCAAACCATTCGGCTAAGGCCGCGAACCGATCAATCGGCCAAGCCTCGTCGGTTTCATTGTCCAAGCACAGCATGGCGAAAGGCTGATTCATACGAAACGGCGCGCTGAAATCGCGCACCTGTCGTGCCGCCCACGAGACGTCGGCGGGCAAGTGCTCGAAAACCCCCGCCACGCGCAATTGATCTTGCAGGCGGTCGACACAATGCATTTTCAATTTACGTGGGTTGTCGTGATACAGCGCCGTGGTTGCAACATCGCCCGACCACGGCAGTTGTGCCAGCGCTTCCGGGCTCAGGCGCCAACCATGCATCAGATGAAAATAAAGGCGCGACGTGCGTGACTGCTCGAAATCATAAACGCGAGTAAACGGCTCGCTGCGTAACTCGGCACGCAGTTCCATGATGTTGCGCAAATCCCACATTGATGTGCGCGGATCAAGCCAGCTGTCGTCAAGATACGGAACAGTTTTGGCGATGTACTGTGTGGCGGGCGTGACCAAGCCGATGAGACGTGCGGTTTTGTGGTGTGTGCGCAAGGCCGCCAAGGCGCTCATGGCCAGCACAAAACGCGCAGGCCTGCGCGGGCAAATCACCAGAATTGTTTCCGTCATTGGCGCCGCATTGCCAGAACGTCGTCATAAACCGCCAGTGTTTTTGCGCACATTTCGACTTTATCGAATTTTTTATGCACGCGTTCAATCGCGCGAGCCGACAACTGCGCGCGGTCGTCGCGCGACAAACTTAAGGCGCGTTGCAAAGCATCGGCCAATGACACCGGATCGCGTGGCGTAAACAACCAGCCGGTGACGCCGGGTTCGATGATTTCAGCAGCAGCGCCGTGCGCCGGGGCAACAACCGGGCGGCCCATGGCTTGGGCCTCGGCGACAACGCGCCCGAAGGCTTCAGGATCAGTCGATGCTGAAACCGCAACATCAGTAACCATATATGCTGCTGGAATATCGTTGCAGTCTTGCACGATCTGCACCCAGCCGCCGACATTTTGCGCGTCAGCGTAAGATATGAGCGAGTCAACCAGATGCGTGCTTTCCGTTGGGCCGACCATCATGCAACGCAATTCGCGGCTGGGGTCGCGCTGACGCAACACCGCCAGCGCATCAATCAACAGGTGGTGGCCTTTCCACCCGGTAATGCGTCCCGACAGCATAATGACGGGCGTTGATTCCGACAGCCGCCATTTCAGCGACAGTTGGATCAGCCGCTGCGACGACACGTTCTTTGGATCGAATTGTTGCAGGTCAACACCGCGATGAATCAGGCGTATACGTTCAGCGGGCACGCCGTACTCGCGCATCAAATGGGCGTGAATGAATTCGGAAATGGCGATCACCGCATCGCCTTCGGCCATCACGCGATTGTATAATTTCTTCAAGCCAAAGGGTCCCAAGCCATAGGTGCCGTGGAACGTCGTCACAAATGGAATGTTCAGCCGCTTTGCGGCTGCTTGCGCGCTCCAGGCAGGCGCGCGGGATCGGGCATGAATGACCGAAACATTGTTGGTGCTCATGACCTCGGCCAACAGGTCGATATTGCGGCGAATCGCCAGCGGGTTTTTAGTTTTCAAAGGCAGGGTGATATGCCTCGCCCCGACCCGCTCCAACTCGCGCGCCATGGGCCCACCGGCGCTTGCAACCAAAGCGGTCCATCCCGCGGCCACAAGGGCCTGGGCGACATCAATGGTGCCGCGCTCGACCCCGCCGGCAACCAGCGAGGGCAGCACTTGCAAGCACACGCGCTTGGTTGTCTCGCCCATGTTTCGCCGCAGTCTTCCTGGTATAAGGCACAGCAATATGTCTTTTGTAACACGTTCCCCGCAGATGTCAGGGCTTTCGATGCGCCGCGCTGTACCACTCACTATCGCCTCTTGTGCATTGGCCATCATGATCGCCCCGGCGATGGCGCAAACGCCATCCCCCGATCTGATGAAACCCGCCGAGACCTATAAATTCTGCCTCGACATGGCCCGCAGCTACCCCGAACAGGGCTTTGAGTTTGCGGGCAAATGGGTGGGCTTAAGCGGCGGTGAACCGGCCAAGCACTGCCGCGCCGTCGCCTTGTTGGGTTTACGCGAATTCAACGAAGCGGCAACGCGGCTTGAAGAATTGGCGCAAGGCTCGAAGCAAGACAACACCGTGCGCGCGGGCATGTTGGCGCAGGCCGCTCAAGCGTGGTTGCTCGGTGGCCAAACCGAGCGCGCCTATGCGGCACAAACATCGGCCCTGCAACTGTTGCCACGCGACGTATCAATTTTGATGGACCGCGCCGCCACGTTGGCTGAGGCTAAGAACTACTGGCAGGCGATTGATGATCTCAATGTTGTGTTGGGAATCGAGCCCAAAAATGTCGATGCTTTGGCGTTCCGAGCCAGCGCTTATCGCATGGTCGAGGCCGATGACTTGGCGTTTGACGATGCTGAACGCGCGGTCACGCTTGATCCCAACAACATCAGTGCGTTGCTCGAACGCGGCAATTTGCACCGCATGAAAGGGCGCAACGCCCAAGCGCGCAAAGACTGGATGAAGATTCTAGAAATTACATCTGACGGTGAAGCCGCCAAAGCTGCGCGTGCGAATATTGAAAAGTTGGATGTGAACCCAGAAAAGTAGGCAGCTTTTTACTGCGCGTAAATTTTCAAGGCACCCGAGGCCCGCGTGTCGAGAATTTGCGCCTAAAAATCCAGATCCGCATAAACAGCAGCTGGGTGAATGCCCGGCACCACATCGCGCAGCAAGCAGCGAAAACTCGCAC
>Ga0114969_10004848_pt1 | contig 10602 bp, 15 predicted proteins | sample M_130807_MF_Meta_FD_87316 | JGI IMG/M metagenome (GOLD analysis project Ga0114969, IMG submission 87316) | Freshwater microbial communities from Lake Montjoie, Canada to study carbon cycling - M_130807_MF_MetaG | ecosystem: Environmental > Aquatic > Freshwater > Lake | place: Lake Montjoie...
AAATAAAAATACGTAATTTTAATTTTAATATAATTCATCCTTGTGACGGCGTTCATATCCAATATTCGTATTAAATTCATCATCTGGGCTTTCATCATCATCTTCCACTTCATCTTCGCGAGAAGGCCCTGATTCAAGGCTATCGTCACTTACATTCTCTTCCACAATCTGTCTAAATGCGACATGTTCTTTATCATAATATTGATTTTTCTTAACGCGTATAATTAATCCGTTTTTAGATTTGACTCTACATTCAGGCGTTCCATATTTCTCTTTCATGTATTTCTCTTCGGCATCCGCGCGTCGTTGTATTTCCTCCATTTTAATACGTGTGCGACGAGCTTCTTCCTCATCTTCCATCTTTTTACCCCATTCTTTCGCCATACTAACCATTCCAGATTGTTTCGGAAGAGGAACGACTTTCGGTGTGCCTAAGGTAGGAAAATCATCATCCGATGTAATATTTACAGGCCTTTGGGGAGGAACATAATTTGGGTCATTTCTCAATCGAGATTGTTCTGAAAATCGAGTGGAATATGCGTTTTTATTAACTTCTTTTGCTTTTGTCAAGGAGGCCATTGTGCCAGCCGCGAGTCTTGGAGGATTGGATTCATTTGATTCCTTGGATTCAAGAGATGCGAATCGATTTGCGTTGTATTTTGACATTTTGTACGATACTATTTTATAAAAAAGAACGTTTCAATTTTTTATCAGATACATAATTTCGACCACTTTTTTATTTCTCCCTTCCAAATTCCTTGAGCCATGATAGGTATCATATTCTTTTTCAAACTTTGTAACCTTACATTGTAACGTTTGAAAAATAGCAGGCCAATCCGTAATGATACCTTCATTATTATAAGAAATAAGAACATAGGTAGCCTTTTGTAAACAAACCGTTAAGAGTTCTACCATCGTACCAAAGGCCGATTTGCGTCCATTGAACGCCGATTTATTCCATATTTTAGGAATGCCAGACACTTTCGAGCAATTCACAGGTTCTTTTCCATTCGCAATCACATTCAACATAAAATAATTCGACCCATATGGATGTTCATTATAAGGAGGATCCAAATATATCAAATCAAAATGGTCTAGTGTTCGAATAAGTTCATTGATATCGGACTGATGGCATACAGTTTTACAGGCACTTTTAGACCACACAGGCTTTTCAATGCGAATCGGTGCTAAAATACGCTCCAACGCATTTTCACCCGCTCCTCCAAAATGTCCAATTCCATCCTTTTTATAAAATCCTCTAAACACTCCCGCGGTATTTACGTGAATGCTGGCTTTAATCAAGAGAGGACCTAACAAATAGTGTTTAATGTCAGGTTCGACCCCGTCGATATATTTTATCCAGGCATCAATGATCATCGCATTTTCTCGAGTATAAAAACATCGTTCCCCTTCGACTGGCTCGGCCGTATTATCAGGTGAATATAATCTAGAAATAAATCCATATTCGGGCACAATATTCGCAGCAACATGTCTATCGATTCTTTCTTTTTGCTCCAATGTTGGAGTTTCGAGGAAGCATCGTAACAATATATATGAATAATATTCCATGTCATTGGTGTGAAGTTCGGAACAATATCGCATAAGTGCCCTTGAAACTACCCCGCTTCCAGCAAATCCGTCAAATATTTTGAGACTTCCAAGTTCTTTATGAATATCATGAACAATCTCCATAATCCACGGAACCAATTTACGCTTGTTACCAATATAAGTAATCATTGGCTGTAATACAAACTCCGCATCCAATTCGTTTGTGCCTGAAAGTAACGTTAGTAATTCCTCTCTTTTTAGTATGCTGCCTTTAAGACCCCGGTCTTTACATTGTTTGCGTAATGCGGTTAGAGTAATTTTGGAAGACATAAATTCTTTAAGTGTAATTGCTTTAGGCATAATTTAATGTGTGTTATAAGTATAAATGCCAAAAGGGTCAACATCTTCAGGAAGGTCAGGTTCATCAGGTTCAAGGTCAGGTTCATCAGGTTCAAGGTCAGGTTCATCAGGTTCAAGGTCAGGTTCAACATATTCAGGAAGTAAAGCTCCTCATAGACTTGGTAAAAATTCAAGCCACTCTCATATGGGCCCATCTGGCAGGGTACATACTTCTGCAGTTTTCTCTCAACCTCCATCCAGTTCTAGTAGTACATCCAGTTCTAGACGTACATTTCCAGAAAATCCATCGACAGCATATTCAGGAAATCAATTGTCAGCAATTAGAACAAGTAATACACGTACAACACGTAATTATAATACAACCCAAGAGGAATCCAATACAAACCAAGAGGAAACCGATAAGCCCCTCCCCCCTACTGAGATAGAAGAATTTGAAGATAATGATGAATCTAGACCTTATACTTATGAGAAACTAGGTAAACTTTATGATTGGGTTAATAACACATATAGACCAATGATGATAAAAATACATGATGAACAACTTAAACCTACTAATGTAGACACTATTAATGATACATATGGTAAGACATTATACATAATTGATAAACGAATAATATTCGGAACAGGGCTCTCATGTACAACATTTGGTATTAAACGCATGCCAGGAATATATATATATAAAGTTATTCCAACTAAAAATTCTACAATTCAATGGAGAGCTAATATGCGTGGTGGTAGAAGAACGAGAAGAACGAGAAGAACAAGAAGAACGAGAAGAACGAGAAGAACGAGAAGATGATTAAATAGACACCCTATCAAACATATCCACATTAACAATCGTAATATCAGTAATGCCAACCATACTACATATCTTTTTAGCCTTTTTAACTGATAAATCACTGTACATATTGCCAGCATAAATGGTTGCCTTTGGTTCACCCTTTATTTCATGTTGTAATACTTTTACCATTCCCCTATCATATCGTGTAAGTATAATATCAAGTGTGTCATAATATGATTCAGATACATGTGGAGGTACTTTATTTTTCATGGATGTATCCAAATGTGCTAAGAACTTTTTATCGCCTAACAGAATGGCCAATCCACAACATGTTGCTAAACCAGACGTACTTAGTTCTTCTGAGTTAGAAACAATTCGATAGGTACCTTGTGTCACATTTGTTACATCATTTACATAATATTGTTTAAATACAGGAGTATTTACAACATCATCTCTATACGTTTTTGATACAGATGATACATTAATAATATCTCCGTCCATATCATAGTATTTGTATTCCCTTGTTGTAAATATGGAGCCTGTTTGGCCGAAATAGGAACCGTGAGAAACCCATTCGTCATATTTCCCCTTTCTCTTTAATTCTTGGAGTATGCTTTCAGGAATATTCATTTTTTGGAATCTTTATCGATATTCCCTTTTTCAATTTTTTAAGGAATGGTTTCATATTCGTCGCTGTCTCTGTCGCTGTCTTCTTCGTATTCTTCTAAATCAATATGAAACAAATCAATGCCAGAATGAAATCGAGGGGTTTTAGAAATATCAATTCCGCTTAAAAGTGGGTTATCTATAACATATTCTGTCAATGTATCTACTAAATCTAAATTATCAATATCATTTAAATCAAATCCAATAATAATAGTAGAATTGCTGTCATGTATTTCTTTTAAGCTGTTATCCAAGTAAAGAGATTTTATAATGGTTTTAAATTGAAAAGGATGCTCCATGACACTATTAAGTCCATTAAGAATGTCAATAAATTCTCTGTAGGAATATCCATCTGATATAGAAACTTTATATCCGTAGTATGTGTTGATATGATACCAGTCACTCATCTACAAATCGTTTTGAAAAAAAATTGATATGATTTATTCAATAAATAAATAAAAAATGAATACATTCGAATATTATGATCGACGAAAGGATGAATGGTCTATATCAGAAACCGAAGAACTACGAATGGAATATCTATATAAATGTTTTACAATTAGCCAAATCGCAGATATACATCGACGAACTCCAGGAGATATATTATATAAATGTAAGGAATTGAATATAATTTCAGAATATAAATACGCAAGAGGATACTCTGATTACATAAACAGTAATTTATATTATCAGATTATGGCAAAAGTAGATTATGAAAAGAAGAAAAGATTAGAAAATAATGCTGGAAAACGATGGACATTACAAGAAGATTCTCAACTTATTTCAGAATATAATTCAGGTGTACAAATCCGTCAAATGTGTAGAATCCATCAACGAAAGATTGGACGAATTACATCTAGACTTGAAAGGCTTTGTTGTATTAATAGCATAGAACAATCTGAATATGAACCAAAGTGTGTAGGAACGATAGAACAGACTGAAATAAAAAAAGACATCAAAGACATAAAAAAAGATATCAGAGAACTAAAAGAAAATATAAAAGAGATAAATAGAATGTTACATTCATTGTATGAATTCGAAACAGCATAGATTAATATGAATATTTTTAGTCAGAATCTAATGTATAACCTTTACAATGTGTTCTAGCATAACAATCTTGAGAGTAGTGGCCTGAACGACCACAACGATAACAAGCAGTCTTTTTTACATTCTTTTTACATGATTTTTCATGAACACCACAACCAAATGCTGTAGTAAACGTTCTATCACAATATTCACAACACCATTTGTCTGATTCCTCTGATTCCTCTGACTCTTCATATTCTATCTTAGAAGCATCTGTTGTAGCATAACAATCTTTTACAAAGTGCCCTGAGCGACCACATTGAGTACATAAATCATTTGCCGCCCAAATCTCCATGTGTAGTGCAGCCATATGGAATTCACTGAGTTTTATTTCAACATACGAACCGCCTCGAACCTTATCAATGCCATAGGTAGACATATATTCTTTTGTAATCTTATCCTCTTCAAACGGTGATACATTGTGAATCGTCTTTTCAACCGAAACTGGTTTATATTTTCTAGTCCAGGCAGAACCACTTCCATTAAGATGTTGTTTATATCGATTCATCACATTATTACTTTTACCAATATAATATCTACCACCTTTAAGACGAAGTACATATATAGTAGACATTTGTTGTTATAATAATAACAATAATTATTCAATTTTATCAGCATAGAAAATTGAAACATAATATGAGAATACATAAACCCAAAAATGAGCGAAATATATGAATACAATCCGTGCGTCCGTAAAGGAAAATATATACACACTACACAAAAGAAGCCAAAAAAATATGAACCGAAAGCTCAAAAAAGAAATCTGGATAAAACACGGTGTCACAAGATGGTAGAGCCAATCGAAATAATAGATGACAAAGATTCCTTAACGGAGTTAATGGAAATTCTCAGTACACAAAATGTATTAAAATGGAATAACAATTATGATAACCTTTACAAACAGTATGATTTGGATGAGATTGAAGAATTCAAACAAGGATATATCACGATTAAACAGAAGTTCTATCAAGAATATTGGAATCGTATCTTTAAAATGTATTAAAAATAATTATAACCTATTTAAACTAATATATTATATTTTTTAATGAGTTCGTCTGTTAATTTTTCACTCAATGCGACATACATTCTGCCACTAAGCGACGCATCACCTGTAGGGTAAATATTCGCATATTCTTTGATATTTTCTAGATTTCTAATCCAATTAGACCCCAATGGGCTATGATTCATTTTTAACAATTGTGCTTTAGAGTACATGCCTTATGTTATAAAAAATATAATATTCAAATTTTTTATTCAAACGTGGTCTTTTCAGGGGGATTATGTAAATCCAATGCCCGTTTCGCATATTCACACATTCTTTCTCTTGAAGAATCAATCGCATGTTGATACTGTATAATGACATTTTCTTCTCTTTCTATCAAACGATGATACATTTCAATATCTTTTTTACTTTGTATTTCCCATTGTTTGAACTCCATATACGGCACCACATCGCGTTTGATTAGGTCATATAGAGGAATGTATGAATTGATAACATCCGCGCACTCTTTCATTAATTGGTCTTTTATGTCAGTATCGCGGTATCTATCATTTTCATATGTAAATCGACAATTGAGATTTTTAACATTTTGGAAACAGTTCTTTTCTGTATTTTCAAGAATCTTAATACCTATGATAAATCGCGTCGCTTTTGATGAATAGGATTCAAGTTTATCATGTTTTTTTAAACATGCTACAAAGTCATTAAATGCCTTTTTAACATCCTCTCTTGTAAGTAATTCAGGATTCGCCTCTTTTATCATATCATATATGTGAGCGGTACATCGTGTAGGTTTATCACCCGATTTAGAATACACATGGAATCCATTATATTTATCTGGCTTTTTCTTTTTCTCCTTCTCCTTTTTCTCCTTTTTATCAGTCATGTTTGATGTATATAAACACCACATTTTAAATCAAATTTATATATAGAATGTTTGGTATAAAGGGATGCCATAAAGTTAAAAAAAAGATACATACTTGGAATAAACGCAAGTGGAATACTAGAAAGTCTAGAAAGTCTACACATAAAGTGATTCTATTTCCACACAAACTCGGTCAATCCCGAGAGGGTATTAATAAAACACCAGACTATTTGACGCGTTATATAAAGAATGATATCATTCACATGAAGTTGACCAATAATTTCTATAAAAACATCCAAATATTATATGACATAAACGCAATAAACGCAAGAAAAATAAACATAGGTGGCGACCATTCGATGGCATTTGCGACTATCGCAGACACATTGAATCGGCATCCAAACGCAAAAGTAATCTATTTTGACGCGCATGGCGATATCAATACGTTTAAAGCATCCAAATCGAAACATTATCACGGCATGCCTTTAAGTTATCTGACGGGATTAGATAAAGATGACCGATTCCCAATTAAAAACCTATTGCCATTTGAGAATTTATTGTATATTGGATTACGATGTTTAGATTCATATGAGAGAAAAATAATATATGATAATAATATTAAATATATCGAATGTGATGAAATAAATAAAAATCCAAATGTCGTAATCGAAAAAATAAACGGATTTATAGATAATGATCCTGTCCATGTATCATTTGATGTAGATTGTATGGATCCAACATATATTCCATCGACAGGAACATATGTTAAAAATGGTATACAGTTACATGCTGCTAAAAAAGTACTCGATTATTTATCCAAAAAGAATGTAGTGAATGTTGATATTACAGAATTGAATATAGAAATAGGAAGTAAAAAAGAAATTGATACATCTGTTAGGAATACACTGAAATTGTTTCGTAAATGGTTAAACTAGTTAAAACTAGTCTTTTTCAATATCTTTCACAATTATGGATGTTACCATCTTTCTACACCAATCCGCACTTAGTACATATAGTAGTAAAAGCGATGCTACCACAATATTGTGTTGCCATACAGGTTGATATACATGTACCCAATAATTCATTATAAATATAGGAAGACCAATGACGCGTGTTATCACATACACGATACACGTATATGATGTAAATGGTGTAGCAATCGTAGGATAGTACTCTTTACATAATTTCATCCAATTTAGCATAGACGAAGATAGCTCCATCGAACAATATAGCGTACTGGAGTATATCATAGGAGCAAGAGCATAGGTCATGTTTAAATTAATATGATAGATGGCTAATATATGATGTATAAAATACAAATATTGATTACGACCCGCAATGACTAAACATATCGTATCATATAAATAATAACCGATTAGACTGTAATGGATAGATTCGTCGGTAGAATCCTGGATGATATTATAACCTGCCCATCCAACAATATATAGTTGATATATTCCTGCGTTTAATTTCGTAACAGTATCAAAGGGACGTCGCATGTTAACAAAAATACGTAGCATATTATACAGTAATATGGCACTTATTCCCAACTCGCATGATGTTTCAATGATTGAAATCATTATTATATAATATTATGAAATTCTTTATATCTTGTATTGACGGTATGTACTAGGTCGACTAGGTCGACTAGGTCGACTGTATTTTGGAGGTGCGGGTTCTTCGGGCGCAGGTTCTTCGATACTTTTCATAAAGTTAGCATTCATCTCATTTAATATTTTATTAATATCAATTGGTTCAACATCTTCAAAGAATTGTGCGATGTTTAGATTCATGTTCGGTTTATCTTTCGATAAATCATAAGTGTATGTGTTGTACATTTTTATACTATTACTAAACAAAAAAATTACGTCAAATTTTTTATAGATACAAACATATAGATATTACTCATTACATATATTATAAGAAGTAAAAATACATGTACATTATGATACCAAACAGGTTCGTAATAGGTTCTTAGATACTCCACGATATAAATGGGATATATAATACACCGTGTCGTACCATATACATAATAGGTTATAACTTTATAGTTATTTAATAATTCTAGCCAATTTAACATACATGCTGATAATTCCATTAAAAAATACATTATGTTTCTATAAAAAAAGGGTGCGATATAATAGGTATTGTGTAAGTATATTAAATATAACGCAATGAAATGGTGTAGAATATATTCATATTGACTATGCTGTATTAATAATGATATCGTATCATATAGATAATATCCAATCATGGAATTATCGATAGCAGTATTATTTGTTCCAGTCCAGATATTATATCCAGCCCATGATGTTAAGAATATTTGATAGATAGCTGCGTTTAAAATAGACGCAGTTTCATTGTTACAAGCCATATAAATGATTCGATTGGTTGCTCCTAAACCAATTGTCCATAATAAATACATGTTGTATACATGTTGTATACAACAAAATTGCCTTTAAATTATTCATAATCTCTAAACGCAATTCCAACAGGAAAGTGAACCGTTTGTTTTACAAATAGGAAACCATTATACTAGTAAAAAATAATTTTAAATTTTATAGGATGAATAAAGCCAAATCGTATGGATAAGAATGCATACTGTTATAAATAGAATCCATTTTATATTTGGTAGATGAACAAACATTGCAAGTAAAAATATCAAATAATGAAATAATAAATGAATACATGTTATGAGATCCCATGATACAGTACGATTTATTTGAAGATATCTCTGAATAACGAAAAGAAGGCATATTCCAGTTAAAAGAAATAAACATAAATGTACATTTGTTTGTATAAGATGAATTGAAAGAAGAATGATAAGCATAGTAGAAGAAAAAATATCAAACAAATGTCTCGGATCGCCTTTATGATTACTACTCCAATGTAACATAGATGAGATACCCGTAATAGGTAAAAATATAGCGGAATATAGAGGAGCTTTATTTTTTTTAAATAACCATATTAAAAATGGTAAAAATATCCAAATAGATGACCATTTTATAATATAGTATCTATGTTCAATCTCCATACATATTAGCTATATTTTTTCACACGATATTATTCATAATCTCTAAACGCAATTCCAACAGGAAATCGAGGGACTTTGTCATCGGTTAGTTCTTGAAAGCGAACCGTTAGTTTTTTACCAATATAGGAAGAACCATTTTTATAGAGTTCGATGCGGTCTTCATGCGTGCCACGAGGCCGACAGTGAAACACTTTTCCTTCTGCCGTTTTACAGACCCATATAACACATCCCTTTTCTGCCCCTTCTCCTTCTTTACATGACACAACTTCGTATTCATCATCCATAAATTCTTTGTATTTTTGTAAATCAACGGAACGAGCATTCTTGTAACGCCCCAGTTTATTACGCAACATAATGCCTTCATATCCTTCTGCCACGTATTTCCCATGTAGTTCTTTCATTTTATTTTCTGATTCGCAAATGTCTGTTTTTACGAATTCGATATACTTGAATTTTTTGAATGTCTGAAGGATGGCAAAACGTTGTTCATAAGGCATGTCATTGATAATATCATATACATGGAACTTGATTTGAAGTTGTTTCTCATCATCGCCTTTTTGTAACGTTTCGCGCTTTACAATGCCTACAATTTCTTGGAATGTAAGAGTATCTGAATATAGCTCTCCATCGAGAATATATGGCACATCTAGCTCCTTCCATATATGGTCCAAATGAGGATATTTCTTGCGATTACGTGAAAATAGTCCTTTTCCTGGCACGAATACACATCGAGTTCCGTCGAATTTACGTTGGACAAAGCATGGAAACGAAATGGATTTGCCGCGCTTCGAATAATCGTGCGCCAGCATGGGACTAGGTACATCTTCGTCGATACCTTTTCCTTTTGTTCCATTTCCGGTTACAACTCCATCAAGTGTGTTATAACCGTTTTCTTTCATTTTCGTCCACATTGATTGGGCTTCATTGGTTGCTTGTTGAAGGGGTGTCGTCGCATTTTTTTTCCCAATATTTTTACCTTCCGATACAACCTTTTGGGTTGTTTGTAATTTACCACCTATGTAGCCGCGTGTTGTTTCAATGATGCCATTTCCGTCTTGTTCGAATACACGAATGGACCACGTCTTGGATTTTCCTGATTGAGCTTCACCTTGGAGTTCTGGAAACATGTTTTGATAACATATTTTTGAAAAAAGGGATTTCAAATTTATATATACTAAGTAGATGGCAAGTTTATTTGGTAAGAAAATTGCGGCAAATCGTTTCGCCGCAAGTATGTCTAAAAGTATACAAAATCTTATAAA
>Ga0114969_10004849_pt1 | contig 10602 bp, 8 predicted proteins | sample M_130807_MF_Meta_FD_87316 | JGI IMG/M metagenome (GOLD analysis project Ga0114969, IMG submission 87316) | Freshwater microbial communities from Lake Montjoie, Canada to study carbon cycling - M_130807_MF_MetaG | ecosystem: Environmental > Aquatic > Freshwater > Lake | place: Lake Montjoie...
ACACGACTGTTTCACTCATGATTCACCCTTGCTGCAAAAAGCCTTGCGGTGCAAGCCTTGCGGTGAAAGCCTTGCGGTGAAAGCCTTGCGGTGAAAGCCTTGCGGTGAAAGCCTTGTCGTGAAAGCGGTGAAAGCCTTGCGGTGAAAGCGGTGAAAGCCTTGCGGTGAAAGCCTTGCGGTGAAAGCCTTGCTGTGAAAGCGCCGAGCTAATTGAGTCAGGAACGCATCTGACGGTTTGACAGCACACCAAAGGCGTCGTACATTATCTGCAATTCTTCTTTTGCAGTCGTCAACGCTGCTTTGAGACTCTCGATCTCGAGCTCTTGTTCGGCAATGGTCTTTGCCACTTTACGAGCTTCGAGAATGGACGTGGCACGCACCAAGAGCACTTGATAGTCTGGGGGCGAGGTGAGCAAGATACGGTCCCGATCTGTTGAGCTCATATTCGCCAACAGCTGAACCGCATCGTCAAGTAGTTTATCGCAAGTCGCTTTAGATGCGACAACGCCATCCGTGGCGACAGCGCTATCATCGGGGACAGCGAGAGCGCCGGCGGCAGAACCATCCGCGGCAGAGGCGACAACACACTTGGCTTTGGCTGTTTCAACCGCGTTGATCGCATCCATCGCCAACTGGAGGTGCTGTTTGTTTTTGGGGCTCGAGGTGTCGTGGATTCGCTGTCTCTCAGAGAGGGACAAACCACTGAGGGCCTCTATCGCAGTGAGCAATTGCGAAATATCCACAATTACCGATGCCATGGATCGATTTTAATACAAACTCATCAATGGCACAAGTAAACACTTATTATTTCAATTTTTTTTCATGTTACACTTGACTATTTTTACTCACATCGCACAACGGCTATGAAAGCAGCTGAACTAAACACATCATTCATTTTTTATGGTCGAGTAGCCGCATCAAAGGCGACACATGGTAGTCTACTGCGCTTCCGTCGCCTACAATGTGGCTTCTGCTGTTGCCAAAGCCTCTGCATCGCCTTTAACCGTTTGGTTCGCTTCTTCAAGGTTTACGCAGAACAGGGTGTTTGTTTCATAATCAGATAGCGAACACAACTTATGCTTGGAACGTTCACAGCTCCACCATTGAAATTGTTTGTGTGCCTTGGAATACGCAACGCTTTTAGCGGTGGGGGTGTTGGCGGTGGTGTTATTGGCGGTGTTATTGGCGGCTGCAATGGCGAGAGCGGTCGATGAACTCATTTGTCACAGTTTAATATGATTTGATTACTAGCACAAGTAAACACTTATTATTTTAATTTTTTTATAATAAAATTGATAATTATCTATATTAAAGTTATAATTTTAATATAGATAATATGGCTAAAAAATTATGTTTTGTTTATACAGAAACAAATGGATTACATACAACTAATGAAGATGTTTCAAAAAAAAATTTATATTGTTTTGCAAGATTAATAATATTAAATTATGAAATAGGTACTTTTCAAAATAATAAATTTATTGTAGAAAAAACAGTTCGTAAAATTATTAAACCTCGTTGTATGGTTATTCATGAAGAAACTATTAAATATCACGGTATAACACAAGAATTTGCAACAACTAATGGAACTGATCCAGAAGAAGTATTAATAGCATTTAAAAATGATATTAAAACTGTTCATTATATTATATCTCATAATGTTGATTTTCATTTTAAAACAATAATTGCAGAATCAGTGAGATATAATATATTATTAGATTTAAATAAATATATTGTTATTGATACAATTAATTTTTTTCATTCATTTGGTTATATAAAATTAAAAGAGTTGGCACTACAATTACATATTAAAAATATTGAAGAATCAAATAATCTTGAATTAATTAAAAATGTATTTTTTAAATTATATATTAAATATACTAAAACAATTACTTGATTTGTTTATCAAAAATTACAAATGTCCCATCGCCATTACCATATTCAGGTAAAACTAATTTAACAGGGTCAGACCAAACGAAATCTAATGGTTCATGACATGTTTTTGAAGACCATTTCATTCTATAATTATCACAAAATTTTTTATCAACAAAATCAACACATTCTTTATTTATATTTCTACAGGAACCTAATAAAACATTAGATTTATTATTACAATATTTATTAGACCAATTATTTACACCATCAAATAATAATTGTTTATTAGAATTTAAATTATATAAATCATTATTACATTTTTCATTAGTTTTTTTAGTATATACATATTTAAAATTACCGCCATGTAATTCTTTTTTATTTGATAAATATTTTTTTTCAACTAAACAACATTTAGTTATATTATTAGTAATGTAAGATGATTTAATATTTGTTGCATATAATGGCTCAAAATGTTCAATATTAGTAATAAAGTAAAATAGTAATAATATAATTATATAAAATATAATATTCATATTATATAAACTAAAGAAAATATATATTTATAACTAAGAATTGTATTAAAAAATAAAATTATTTTTACGTGAGAGATTGGGTTCCAACGGATTAATCATTGAATAACCTACTTGTGCCGGGAACGAGGGCCGACGGGCGGCCTGATATCCGCGCTCTGCAGTCATTAGGCGGCACGTTCGTCCTGAGGCAGATGGGCGACATGTTCGTCCTGAGCCAGAGGGGCCTCCTCAGCCAGAGCGGGCTCCTCAGCCAGAGCGGGCTCCTCAGCCAGAGCGGGCTCCTCAGCCAGAGCGACAGCACGTATGCGCTCAAGAAAGGCGGCACGTTCGGCCACACGATTAAACTCGGCGTAGCGCCGAATCTCCTCTGCCGGAGAATGCGCGGGCGGACCGCCGGTTGCAATGCCGATTGCAGCACACTCGAGAATGTAAAGCACATTGTTGAGTGTTGTATTCTTGATCGGCGGGTCGTCAGGAAATTGCATGAGAGCGTGGTCAATTTCGCCGCACGTGAAAGTATACATACGAGACAGCTCCTTGTTCTGCATTGTGAGCTCCTCGTTCTGCAGTTTGAGCTGAGCGTTCTGACGTTCGAGCTCAGCGATCACACCTTTTGCGTTCTGCACAGAGATGGCAGCTGCGACGATATCTGTCTCATCGATCGACGCACTCTGCTGGACGAGAGGCTCTGGTTTATAAGGGTCGTTCAAATGGAACACCTCAACATCATTGGATAAAGTTGTACGCCGAGCGGGAGCGGTGGGATCGGCAAAACCGTCGCGAGCGAAACCGGACATGATTGTCTAGTATACTAATTATGACCACTATACACTTATTATTTCAATTTTTTATTATATATAAAATATTATAGTTAACAATTATTGCATTAAAAAATAAAATTATTTTTACGTGACTAGAGATAGGGTTCCAATGGATTAACCATTGAATAATCTACTAGTGCTGGGAACGACGACGGGGACCGACGGTTGTAAACTCGTTTGGTTTGGACGAGCTACTGACAGGCTTGGGCATCAGCTTCTCTGCAAAGAGTCTGTCTTGAGCTACTTGTTGAGCAGTTTCTGCTCCCTGTCTCTGCAAGGGTGCTTCGCGTGCGTATTGTCGCATCAGCTCCTCCGCAACTGCGGCATCTTTTGTTTCTTGCGCGGCTTTCGCAAGAGCGTTAGCTTTATCAGCGTCGTCACAAATTTGCGTCAATTCTTCAAGGGTTGGGTCCTTTGCAAAGCTAAACTTAGACACATCAAACTGAGACATAGCGGTGAATTTAATAATTATTTATAAAAGAAACTACTATACATTTATTATTTCAATTTTTTATTTTACATTATATATAAAATAAAAATATATTATATCCAATTATAATATCTTATATAAAATAAAAATTTATAGTTAACAATTGTTGCATTAAAAAATAAAATTATTTTTTTTGCGATAGTCTGCACGCATCAGAAATATACTACGCGTGCAGAAAGGACAAATCAGAGACTGATAAAGTCAATCACTTCGCGTACTTCCAGGTTACTCTTCCTGAACTAGACGCAGTACCACCTCAAGGTGATCTTCCATGGCGTCCAGATGGCTGTCCACCTGCAGTGGCAAGCTGAGGGGTAGACAACTCGCAGACTTTTGGTTGTTTATCTACCCACTCGAGGACGGCCGTCACGATGTGTTGAAATTTCGCAGAGGTATCTCGCACTGACTGTGTATTATACTTGACGATAGCAGAGAACACATCCGAGCCGCCTATGAAAAAAGTGCAGTCATCGCACATACGACCTGGTTGGTGAGCCACTTTATGAATGTTGAATTCTGTGAGAAGGGCTTTTCCCTCTTCTTGTGCCTTTTTAGAGGAACTCACATTAGCAGATGCTTTTTTGAATGCGAGATCCACTTGGTCTAACACACGCGACTTGTTTCCTTTCGCTGACGTGAAACGCGTGTAATTTACATCAATTCGAAGCGTCTCAACGGCCAAGGCCTCCTTCAAGTTTTCAAGTGCGTCTTTGCATGTGGCAAAGCGAGCTTTAACCGTGATGTCCAGCTCAGTGGAATCGAAAACAGGATTGCAGTTGGCCATTGCAAGAATCTTCTAATTGTTTAATAATTGACAGGCACTAATATATATATTTATTATTTCAATTTTTTTTAACTAGTGATTATTACACAAGTTTTACGCCATCTATAATAATTCTTAATTGTGTTTGATTTTTCTCACAAAAATTATTAAATATTTTACAAGCTATATCGTTAGCACTACTTATAAGGTTTAATTGGTTTGTCATATTTTGTATAACACGATTTAGAATTTTGTGTAAATTTTGTAATAATATGCGCACCTGACAAACATTCACAAGTCCATATTCATTTTTCCAACTTTCAAGCACGTTCTGTAATTTAGTAATAATTAGGTTTCTACCTATATCTGTTTCATAATGCATACAAAAATTAGCTAAATATGGTCCAATAAATGAGATTGAAACTATATCACTATTAACACGATATCTTAAGAAACAATATAACACTTCATCTGAATATTTGGTATATATTTTAAGTTTATTTTTTAGTTCATTATATTTCTCATAGGTAGTAGTGTAGTTGTATGAGACCTGTTTAAAGGCTTTGAGCATTGTCGGTTTGTAATAAATATATACAATAATTTTATATATTTATTATTTTCAATTTTTATTTTAATCCTTTTTTTATAAATTTAGTTATATTCCAATCTTTTTTTAATAAATCTTTTTCTGATATTTGTTTAATATTATCACTTAAATCTGAATTATAAAATACAAAAAATAACATATTTTGTTCATCTTCATAATTTATTGGGACATTAGAAAATGCAATATCTGAATTAATCCATTTTCCATTTTTATCTCTTGAACCATGTATTTTATTATCATAATGAAAATATTCATAATCTTGATTTTTAATCAAATCGTTTAACTCATGCCATATTACTAATTTACCTAAATCATGATAGTCAAATTTAACTTTTGTTGTTATTTGTGATAATTGATTTTTTAAAACTCGTGCTATTAATGTGCTATGTGGTTTAGCTGCTAAAATCCAATTAGATGGCTTACCATACCCATTTTTACATATAATACCAGTGCAACCAAAACCAACAAAATCGTATTTTTGTAATTTATGTATTATTTCAATAGGGTCTCTTAATACAACTGTATCTGCATCTAAATATATTCCACCATATTTATATAATAACATAATACGATATATATCTACTTTTTGTGCAATTAGCAAGTCTTTTATTTTATCTTCATGTTCTTTCATTTCTGGAATATATTTATAAATATTATCTTTATTTAATCTAATTATATTAAATGATTTTGAACAATGATTATCAACTGTTTTTAATGATAATTTAATAAATGAAGACATCGGACCGTCCCAATATTGCCATAAATATGGTTTTTCATTTCTATTATATTCAATTGGAAATTCAGTATTTTGTAAAACTTTGTATTTAATATGGTCAAATGTGTTTGATCCTTTAATTCTCCAGTCTGGATAACTTCTATCTAAATATTTAATTGGATTTTTTAAACCATATAATTGATAATCATCAAAATCATATAATTTTAATGATTCTATTTCATCATTCTCATAATATTCATTAGGCCACATATCACGTGCTTTTGTATTTTTTAAAACAAGTTTATTATTATTATTTGTTAATATATATAAATCAATAAATGGATAGTTAAAATCTTTATCTTTAATAGTTTTACCATTGATATCATATAATTTATAACCACCAAACCAAGAAGCAATTCCAATATTGATAACTTTTAATTCATTTTCCATTTTATATAAATCATTAATAGATGTATCTATAATACATAAATCCACATCATCATCCCATGGAATAATACCTTTATCTCTTACTGCACCTAACATTGTTCCTCCACATGCCCAATATTTAAATTTATTTTTATGAAATATATCTACTATTTTTTTAGTTAAGATATTTAATGATTTTAAATCTGTATAATCAGTTAATACCTCAAATGGGGTAAAATTTTCTGTATTTGAATTAAAAATATATAATACTATTAAACATAATAATATGTAAATATAATTTTTCATATTATTATGTTTTAGATAATAATTAATTTATTCATTATTATCAAAGGTTTCTGCAAAATCATCAATATCATCAGTTTTTTCATAATCATCTATATCAATTGCATCTAATTCTTCGCGCGCATTCTCAAGTTCTTCTTTTTTATTAGGGTCTTCTATTTCTTGTTGTGATAATAATTCTTGATAATGGCCGACCGCCTTTATTGTTTCATTAATAGAAACATTATCATTTAATAATAAATAATCAAATTTTCTAATATTATAATTTGTATATGATTTATAATATAAATGAAATGAATATTTTATTAATTTAACTATTAAATGTGCTAATTCAGATGCAACTGAATTTTGTGTATTATAATCAAGTAATTTATTTAAATTATGTATTATATAAAATATTAATTTACAGTCTGTATTTTCTAATAAATTTAATAGTTTTACATCTAAATAATTTTTATTTAATTCAATATTTATATTATCAGGAATATTATAATTTAATGATAAATTATTAATAATAAGAGAACTATATTTAAAAATATTATTAGGTTTTGTTTTCCCATTTAAATTAAATTGTTTAAGTTTTTTAGTAAATTCATTTATAATTTCTGTTTCATCATTATTAACTGATGTAGTAATACTTTCACCATTATGTATATTAAATATAATTGATTGCATTCTAATTATTATTTGTTTTAAATTGTGGATTCGATCGCGTAAAATATGTAATAATATATCTTTTGTTATAACTGATAAATCTGATGATGAATTATTAGATACTGCCGAAGTGTGTTCAAACTTGTCTGATTTAGATGGAACATATAAATTAATTTTATAGTCTTTATTAATATGAAATATATTAAATTGTTCATTTTCATAACCTAAAAATAGTATATAATCTTTAATAGATAATTCAATTTGTAAAGATACATTACTTGATACATTTTTTATAGTTTTATTATCTTTTGAATAACCTAAATATTGTAAAGTAATTGAATTGTAATAAACATACATATTATGCGCATTATCTTTATAATAAAGAATATCTGTTTTAAAATAAGGATGTTTATGTATTATATTTATTTTACTTTGTGATGATAAAATATATAATTTCTCTTTTAATGGAGTGCCTTGATAATCATGATCTATAATATAAACAGTATCTTTTAAATAAATAGTTTTATTATTAATTTTAATTTTATTTCCTAAAATATTTATTAATTTATTAATAAATGTATTTATATAATGTTCAAACTTGGTTATTTTATTTATTTTTTCTAAACTATCATAATTAGTTATTAATTTTTTAATTTTATCTTTTATTGCTTTATGTTCTTTTTTATTTTCTTCATTATATTTTTTCATTTGATTTATTTGAAGTAAAATAGTTTCATTTGTTTTATTATCTATATTTTTTTCTAATTCTTTTAATTCTTTAGTAGAAAGAACATATGTATTAATATTTTTATTACATTTTGAACATATATTAGAATTATTTAAATTATGTGTTTCACCATTTATACAATATTTTTGAAACAATTTATTTAAATTAATGTTTTTTATTTTAGTCAAATAATCTACAGTATTTTCTTCTGTTGTAGTTGTTGTTAATATTTTAATTGAATTATTATAAGAACTATTACAGAGACTGCATATTAAATCATTATTTTTAAAAATCCAATTATGAAAATTACCATCAGGACAATTTGTTAAAAGGTCTATATTATTTTTATTTATAAATTCATTTGGTTTAATTTGTGGTGTATTTGTTGATATACATATTTTATTTACATTATTAATAATTTGAAATGGTATATCTAAATTAATAAAAGCAAGTGTTTTTGTTGTGAATATTATTTTTTGACTATCTTTATCAAACTGTATATTTTTCATTGAGATTGCTTTCACTCGTTTTAATAATAATTCATCTTTGTATATTTGATTTAATTTAACATTAATTCGTGTATTTAAAATTTCATATAAAAAATTCTTATTTGCATCAAAATTTGCTTCTACTAATGTATTAATTAAATCAATAACAGTGTGAATTATTATTTTTTGTATTTTAATTGAATTCATTATTTTATCTTTTGGATTTAAATTAGTATCATTATATAACCATATTCTTTTAGAAACACATATACCAGATAAATAATATAATACATATGCAAATAATGGTAATTTAGTAATTGCTATTTTCTCTTTTTGATTAATTCGTAAATATAATTTGTCAAATAATAATCCTTCTATTTTTTCAAATAAAAAATAATTATATCGCTTATCTTCTTTTAAATTTACAATATGACCAGAATTCATTTCAATTAATATAAAAAAAAATAAATAAGCAATTATATTATTATATTTAATTATTTTATAATAATCTGTTTCTGTTGAACTAGTTAAAAAAATTTCATCAGTAATATCAAAAAAGAATAAATTGGTAAAGTCTTTATTTATACCAAAATTTTTTGCAGCTGTTTCACTTCGGTTGGTTGGTTGTTTTCTTAACCATTCTGTATGGATTAACACTAAATCAATAATATCTTTTATAATAACTTTACGTTTTGATTTTGTTGCAGTGTCATTGCCTAAATATGAAATAAGGTCAATTGAATATGCAAATTTTTCTATATTTTTTTCTATATTTCTTATTGTTTTTAAATATTTAGTATATTTAGGTATTTCATCTAATTGCTGGTATACTGCCATTGATGTTGTTAAAAAAGTATCTGTTTCAGCAATATAAGTTCCTTCAAAAACGAATTTTCTAATTTGAACACCTTCACCGCATGATTTACATATATAGTCTCCGTATAAATTTATTTTAATATATTGTTTAACAAAATTAAAAATAGCTTGATTAAAATCATCTGTTTTTTTTGACATTTTATTAATAATAATCCATTTAACATAATGATAACAAATTGGAATATTATATGCCATAGATTCAATTGATATTTCAATTTCTTGTTTGCCTAATTTTATTATATTTAATTTATCTTTTTTAATATTAACACTTGGTAATTTAACAAGTGCCTCTTTATTTCCAGGTATTAATGAATCAATATCATCAATTACTATAGGATATTCAATAACTTTATTAATAATAATATTTTTGATAATATCATACTTAATATCTGGTATTAAATTTAAATCAAAATATTTTTTAGTATAAATATCTATTATATTATTTAATTTCCATAATGATATTTTATTTATTTTAATAAAATAATTAGTTAATTTTTTAGTAATTAATATAATATATTTATTATATAATTCTTCTATCATTGTTTTTATATTTTTAACTACATCGGTTGAACTATAATTTACATATGTTTCAAATTCTGGTTTATCATGAGCTATATTAAATAACCAATAAAATAATTTTGTTTTTGGTTTTTCAAATGTTTTTCTCATTATTTTAACAAATGATGTAAATCCATTTTGATTATTCATTTTCCTACGAACATCTATCATATCTTCAGTGAGGAAACAACTTAATGGTCTTCTTGATGGATTCCATGCAATTCCAATAACATTCATATCTATAATATCATTACCAATTCGTGTTTCAATGGGGATCTTTGGTTTTTGTTTTAAACTGGTGCTACGTATAGCCGAAATAGTTTTAGGAATACGTATTTTAATACCATCTCTAGAAAAATTTTTAAAATTAACATAAGCATATTTTCTTAGATTTTGTAATTCAATTAATAAATCATAATCTGATGTATTTTCAGATAATTCTAATTTTTGAATAATTTTAACTTCTTCATCATTATTATATAAAACAGCCATGCGGGGATCTAATGGTTTATAAAATAATTTATCAGTATCTAATTTTAATTTTGGATTTTTGTCAAATAATTGTGAATAATAATTTCTAACATTATTCATTTTACTCATAATATATTTTATTTTAGTAGCATCTCTATCTTTGATATGAATTAATTCAGATAAATTTTCAGTATCATATTTTTCAGTATCTTTATGATAACGTAAAAAATCTTCAGTAATTGGAATAATGATTTTATTAGAAAATAAATAATTAATATAGTCATTACTTTCTTTA
>Ga0114969_10004851_pt1 | contig 10601 bp, 8 predicted proteins | sample M_130807_MF_Meta_FD_87316 | JGI IMG/M metagenome (GOLD analysis project Ga0114969, IMG submission 87316) | Freshwater microbial communities from Lake Montjoie, Canada to study carbon cycling - M_130807_MF_MetaG | ecosystem: Environmental > Aquatic > Freshwater > Lake | place: Lake Montjoie...
TACAATGAACGATATCTTTCCAATGCTTGAACGAGTAAATACCGACAACCCGTCTAGTGTGCTACTGCGTTTCTTTTTCTATGCCAAGTCTGATGAAATTCAAAATTTCTTGGCAAAGACAAGTATGGTTGATAAACAAAAAATCATTCCAATCCTAGCAGCCATCGACGTATCGAATGCCGCTAAATATCAGGCATTACTTAAATAATTTTCAACTTGCGCCAACTTCAGCATTTATTTCCCTTCCAAAGCTTCATGATAATTTCGCTCATGGCCTCCTTGTTTTTTTCATGCAATAACACACCTGAGCCCTTACCTCTAGAAACAATGAGTAAGATCCTGACTGAAATGTATGTTGCCGAATCATACGCCCAATTTGTCCCTAAAGATTCAACACAACTAGATAGCAAAAATCAGGATTCACTAAAAAAGTACGTCAGCGCTATTTTGTTTGAAAACAACACCAATGAAACTGCATTTAAACAAAGTATTGATTGGTATAAATCAAGGCCCGACCTTTTCGATTCGATCTACCAACAAGTGCTGACTGACCTCGCCATTTGGCAGACAAAGGTCGATAGAAAATAAATTATCGAATTGCAAATTAATTTTAGGGCATTCCTTTGAGAATGATTATTTTTGCGCCACTTAAAATTAAATATAGCATTCGACTATCATGGGCAAATTAAAAGAACATTTCTACGAAACAGCGGTGAAGGCTTCTGACGAAATTAAACAACTGATTAAAGAACACGGCGAAACCGTTGTTGATACCGTTACACTATCTCAGGTTTATCAGGGCATGAGAGGTATTATCGGACTTGTGACAGAAACATCATTACTCGACTCCAATGAAGGCATACGATTCAGAGGCTTTTCAATTCCTGAATTAATTGAAAAATTACCACATGCTCAGGGAGGCTCACAACCTTTACCCGAAGGATTATTTCATCTGATGTTAATCGGCGAAATACCTACCCACGAAGATGTTGAACATCTTTCGGCTGTTTTTGGCAGACGTTCGCACGTGCCGAATTATGTTTTTGATGCCATTGAAGCATTACCTATTCACGCCCATCCAATGACACAATTTGGTGTTGGTATCATGGCAATGCAAACCGAATCGATCTTTGCTAAAGCATACAATGAGGGTGTCAATAAAAAAGATTATTGGAATTATATCTTCGAAGATACCATGAATCTTATTGCTCGCCTTCCGCGTATTGCGGCCTATATCTATCGACGTAAATATAAAAATGGCGAACATATACAACCAAACGGAATGCTTGATTGGGCTGCCAATTTCGCACATATGCTTGGATTTGAAGATGAAGGCTTCAGGGAACTGATGCGTCTGTATCTAACCATTCATGCCGACCACGAAGGGGGTAATGTAAGTGCGCACGCTACGCATTTGGTTGGTTCTGCACTGAGTGACCCGTATCTTGCATTCGCCGCTGGCATGAATGGTCTAGCAGGCCCATTGCATGGTTTAGCAAATCAAGAAGTGATACGATGGATTGAAGAAATGCAGCGTGAGTTAGATACACAGCTTCCAACCAAAGACCAAATAGCCGCCTATGTCAAGAAAACATTGGCCAATGGCAAAGTGGTTCCTGGCTATGGACATGCCGTACTTCGTAAAACTGACCCTCGATTTATCGCTCAAATGGAATTTGGTAAACAACATTGTGCCGATGACGCATTAGTGCAAACTGTTTGGAACGTTTATGAAGTGGTTCCTCCAATATTAGAAAGCCTTGGCAAAATCAAAAATCCATGGCCTAATGTTGATGCGCACTCAGGTGCCTTGTTAAAACATTATGGATTGGTTGAAGAAGATTTCTATACTGTCATGTTCGGCGTTTCAAGAGCCTTAGGTGTACTCGCTAGTCTTTGCTGGGACAGAGTCTATGGATTCCCTATCGAGCGACCAAAATCTGTTTCAACACGACAAGTTAAACAATGGTTGAATAAAGAAATCCCGAATTTGGAATAATCCGTTTCGCACTAAAAAAATATAGGCTGCTTCCATAAGGCAGCCTTTTCTTTTTATAATTCTCGGCAAGTTGGCAAAATGTAGACTTTAGTTATCTATTACGCATTCATCAAAAAAATATCAAAAGAAAGAACGCTTTTCCAACTTGATGCCTTGATTGACATCTTATTCAGGATAAGGCAACGTGCTTTTGGAAGCAATGGATTATCGAAGCTAATTTCCTACATTTGCAACCATTTTATTTCTACCTATCATGTCAGAAAACAAGTATATACTGCCTAAACAACTTAATATGCCTTCGATTGAATCGGAGATGTTAGCTAGATGGAAAGCGCAAGGCACGTTTGAGAAAAGCGTACGTAACCGTAATGGCAAAACACCTTTCGTATTTTATGAAGGTCCACCAAGTGCGAACGGTATGCCAGGAATTCATCATGTCATTTCACGAACATTGAAAGATATGGTTTGTCGTTATAAAACGATGAAAGGTTTTCAAGTAAACCGCAAAGCAGGTTGGGATACGCACGGATTACCTATCGAGTTGGGCGTTGAAAAAGAGTTAGGCATCACCAAAGAAGATATAGGCACTAAAATCTCTGTTGAAGAGTACAACTTGAAATGCCGTGAAGCCGTCGGTCGATTTAAAGACAAGTGGGATGAGATTACCCATAAAATGGGTTATTGGGTTGATTTGAATGACCCTTATGTAACCTACGAAAACAACTATATCGAGTCATTATGGTGGTGCCTGAAGACATTGCATTCAAAAGGATATTTATATAAAAGTGTTTCAATACAACCTTATTCACCAGCTGCGGGTACAGGCCTTAGTTCGCATGAGCTAAATCAACCAGGCTGCTATAAAGATGTAAAGGACACAAGTGCAACGGTGCTATTTCGAATGACACCGAACGACAAGGTTCAACTTCCTGCCTCTGATCGCGATGACAAGCAGCATGATATTTATTTTATGGCCTGGACTACAACGCCATGGACATTACCATCGAATTTGGGATTAACAGTCGGGCCTTCAATCAATTATGTGCTTGTCAAAACATTTAATCCATATACACATCAATTGCAATATGTGATATTGGCCGAAGCCCTGCTTTCAAAATACTTTAAAACTGAAGCAGAAAATGCCGATTTTGAAGCGTATACACTAGATTCAAAACTAATACCTTATACCATTCTTTCGATGTATAAAGGTGCAGAGTTGGAAGGGTTACGCTATGAACAATTACTGCCATTCGACGCTAACAAAGCCGAACTTTCAGGCGGAGACCCTTTCAGAGTAATCCTTGGTGATTTCGTAACCACCGAAGATGGCACCGGTATTGTGCACACAGCCCCTGCCTTCGGTGCAGATGATTATCGCGTAGGACAAAAAAATAACCTGGGTATTGTAACCCTTGTTGATAAGGAAGGGAAATTCATCGATGGTACAGGGGAATACAGTGGGCGCTATGTAAAAAACTATAAGGATGAAAAAGACTATGTCGATGTCAATGTAGATATTTCCATTGAATTAAAAAAAAGAGGGCAGGCTTTCAAAGTAGAGAAATATGAGCACTCCTATCCGCATTGTTGGCGCACCGATAAGCCAATAATCTATTATCCGCTTGATGCGTGGTTTATACGCACCACAGCTGTTAAAGATCGCATGGTGGAACTCAACAAGACGATCAACTGGAAGCCTAAAGCCACTGGCGAAGGACGTTTTGGCAACTGGCTCGAAAATATGGTCGATTGGAATTTGAGTCGCAGTCGTTTCTGGGGCACGCCGCTTCCAGTATGGCGCACCGAAGACGGAACAGAAGAAGTATGTTGTGGCAGTATCGACGAAATTAAATCGCTACTACACGAAGAAAGTCCTGAAAAAGACCTTCAAGACGTGCATAAACCTTATATTGATAATGTCATTTTAAAATCTGCTTCAGGCAAGAAAATGTTCCGCGAACCTGATCTGATTGATGTATGGTTCGACAGCGGCGCTATGCCATATGCGCAATGGCATTTCCCGTTTGCAGCCGACAGTATGGTAGATGGTAAGGTAAAAGCATTCCCAGCCGATTATATTGCTGAAGGAGTTGATCAGACTCGAGGATGGTTCTATACACTGCACGCCCTCGCTGTTCTTCTTTTTGACTCAGTAGCGTACAAGACAGTTGTTGCCAATGGATTTGTTCTTGATAAGAACGGAAATAAAATGAGTAAACGACTCGGCAATGTGGTTGATCCGTTTGATACGATCAACACCTATGGTGCTGATGCCACACGTTGGTATTTAGTAACCAATGCGTCGCCTTGGGACAGTCTTAAATTCGATATCGAAGGCATCAAGGAAACACAACGCAAAGTGTTCAATACCTTATATAATACCTATAGCTTCTTCGCGTTGTATGCGAATGTGGATGGATTCAGCTTCAAAGAAACATTTATCCCTATTAAAGAACGCCCCGAACTAGACCGATGGATCATCTCGTCGCTGAATACCCTCGTTAAGAATGTGGAAGAAAATATGGATGATTATGAACCTACCAAAGCCGGCCGTCTCATCGATCAGTTTGTGGATGAACATTTGAGCAACTGGTATGTGCGTCTTTGCCGTCGAAGATTCTGGAAAGGCGAATATGAAGCCGATAAGATTGCGGCCTATCAAACCTTATACGAATGCCTTGAAGTACTTTGCAAACTCATTGCACCAGTATCACCATTTTTCAGCGATTGGTTGTTTACAAGCCTAAACAAGGTCACAGACCGTGAAATGACCGAATCGGTGCATCTCACAAATTTCCCTCACGTGATCGTTGATGATATCGATGACGAACTCGAAGAGCGAATGCAACTAGCACAGGATGCTTGCTCGTTATTACTCTCCCTGCGAAAGAAAGCCTCCATCAAAGTAAGACAGCCTTTGCAAAAGGCTATCATTCCACTAGTAGATATTAGCCTTAGGAAGAAAATTGAAGCCGTGAAGGACATCATTCAAAATGAAGTCAATATCAAGGAAATCGAATTCATTGCAGGCGACAACGATATTATCCAAAAAAAGATTAAAGCCAACTTCAAGACACTAGGTGCCAAAATGGGCGCAATGATGAAAGCCGTTGCAGCTGATATCACGACATTCACAGCCTTTGATATAAACCAATTGGAGCAGCAAGGCGAAATTACTCGTAGCATCAATGAGCAATCTGTCGTCATTTCCTTGACTGACGTAGAAATCACCTCAGATGATATCCCTGGATTATTGGTGGCAAGTAAAGGTTCTCTGACAGTGGCTTTAGATATCACCTTAACTCCTGAATTAGAGCAGGAGGGAACGGCCCGTGAATTTGTGAATAAAATCCAAAAAATTAGAAAGGATAGTAATTTTGAACTCACAGATCGCATTCTTGTAACCATTGAAAATCATGAATTATTAAAAAATGCGCTTAATAATTATAATTCCTATATTTGCACCGAAATTTTAGCAGAACATCTATCATTTTCATCTGAAATCAAGGATGGTATTGACATTGAGGTAAACGAACATAATCTTAAAGTACATATTACAAAAATCAAATAGGCCATGGCTAATAAAAAACCAGCACCAAAAAAAGTTTCTGCCAAATCGACCGGCAAACCGGCAGATAAAAAAACAGTAAAACCCGCAGCTAAACCTGTGGCTAAAAAACCCGTTGCCAAACCAGCCGCTAAGAAAATAGCACCCGCTGCAAAAAAGGCAGTGGCTAAACCAGCTGCAAAGAAACCAACCCCAGTTGCAAAAAAGCCAGTAGCTAAACCAGCCGCTAAAAAACCAACTCCAGTTGCAAAAAAGGCAGTGGCTAAACCAGCCGCTAAAAAACCAACCCCAGTTGCAAAAAAGCCAGTAGCTAAACCAGCTGCTAAAAAACCAACTCCAGTTGTAAAAAAGGCAGTGGCTAAACCAGCTGCAAAGAAACCAACCCCAGTTGCAAAAAAGCCAGTAGCTAAACCAGCTGCAAAGAAACCAACCCCGGTTGCAAAAAAGCCAGTAGCTAAACCAGTTGTCAAAAAAAGTACCAAACCGGTTTCAAAACCAGTTGTCAATAAAACCGCTTCAAAACCGGTTAAAAAAACCCCTACCCCTAAATCTGTGAGTAAAACCCCTGTTAGCAAGTCAACCCCTAAAGTATTAGCCAAAGTGGTTGAGAAGAAAGCAGAAACACCCGCAGTAAAGAAGCAGGAAGTTAAAAAAGCGGTGATTGAAAAACCCTTAGCTGTTAAATCAACATCAAAATCCGGAAAAAAAACACCGACCAAGACGTTAATTTCAAGTACAACCCCATTACCTAAAAAGTCGGATGTATATAAGACAAATACCTTTGCCAGTAATACGTTGAAGAATGATACTGGAAAAGTAATTGCCCACAGAAAAACATCCGAATTGAAACGAAAATCAAATGACGGCGATAATATCAAACGATATGAGCCCGAATCAACGCGATCAATCCTTGATATGGGACCTGTTAGCGAAGGTCCAAGTTTCAGATATAGCGATGATGATCTTGCAGAATTTCGTGAACTCCTTATCAAAAAACAGGAAACAGCTAAGTCAGAACTTCAATATCTTCAAGGTGTTATTATGCGTAAAGACGAAGGCGGCACAGAAGACACTGAAAACAAGTATCAAAATATCGAAGATGGAGGCGCTTCTATGGAACGCGAGCAGTTCAACCAACTAGCGAGCCGTCAGATTACGTTTATTAGTCATCTTGAACAAGCTCTAGTTCGTATTGAAAACAAAACCTACGGTATCTGTCGCGAAACAGGTAAGCTAATCGACAAAGCCCGTTTACGTGCTGTACCTCATGCGACACTAAGCATCGAAGCTAAGAACGCAAAGAAAAGCTAGACTTATTAGAACATACTACAAAACGCTGCATTCAACTACATGCAGCGTTTTTCTTTTACACCCAATTGTTTAGTAGGGCATTGAAATATTTCTTCGTATCCTCTCCTTGAATTCGTTAGTTTTGCGCAGACTGCAAGTTCTGCTATCGCCGTGTGCTTTTAGCACAAGGAGGAAAGTCCGGACAGTATAGAGCAACGTACCACCTAACGGATGGGCACGCAAATTGCGTGTAGACAGTGCCACAGAAAATTACCGTCATGCGTATGCATGATAAGGGTGAAAACGTGAGGTAAGAGCTCACGGGTAGGTATGGCAACATAGCTATCGGGTAAACCTTACGTACTGAAATGCCAAATAGGTGAATGATTGAGGGCGGCTCGCTCGATATTCACGGGTAGGCAGATAAAGATGAATAGCGATGTTCATCGTAGATAAATGATAGCTATTCCGACGCAATTCGGGAGACACAGAATCCGGCTTATGAACTTGCAGTTTTTTATTTTAAATTTTAGTGGTGTAAAATTTGGAATAAGGTATTGTTCACATATATTTGCACTCCCAAACAAGGAAGCGCAAGTTACTTGTTTAGTTCTTTTACACAACATTCAGGGAGCATAGCTCAGCTGGTTCAGAGCATCTGCCTTACAAGCAGAGGGTCCGCGGTTCGAACCCGTGTGCTCCCACCCAATAAAGACAAGCCTTTCAGAGAAATTCTGAAAGGCTTCTTTGTTTCCGGTTTACACCTATGTCTAGCCCTAGAATAAGTTGACATAAAACGCGACAAATGATTGATTCTGCAAGTAGAATGTAAACGCAAGAAATAGGATGTTGCAATTTTTCAGTTTAATTTTACCATTCAAAACAGACACGCATGAAATTACATAAAGAAGGTTGGATATATTGCATAGTAGCCTCCGCATTGTTTGCCATCTTCATTGCCGGCATCGATGCTGCATTAGGCAACTATCCAGTGATCTTCTTCCTCTTATTACTACCTGCCGGATTTCTGTGGTTCTGGGTATTTTGGTTTTTCCGTATTCCAAGTCGCGTAAAGACGACAGGCGACAACCTTGTTATTTCGCCCTGCGACGGCAAGGTGGTGGTAATCGAAGAAACCACTGAAACCGAGTACTTCAAGGATAAACGTATACAAGTCTCCATTTTTATGTCGCCCTTAAATGTGCATGTCAACTGCTACCCTATCAACGGGGTCGTCCAATACGTGAAATACCATAAAGGAAAATTCTTGGTGGCTTGGCATCCAAAATCAAGTACCGAAAACGAAAGAAGTACGATCGTAGTCAGGAATTCTAAAACCGAAATACTAATCCGACAAATTGCTGGGGCTGTGGCTCGTCGCATCATCACCTACTCACACGTCAATGACAAGGTAGATCAAAACGGGGAACTTGGATTTATTAAATTCGGATCAAGAGTCGATTTATTCTTTCCGATTGGCACCAAGATTGACGTAAAAATTGGCGATATTGTTCAAAACGGCGTAAGTACAATTGCCACTATCTAATCAACAAATGGCGTCCAACAAATCGACAGTAGCACCTAGCAGTTGTTATTTTACAGATCACGAAGTCCGTTCGGGTTTGAAACATAAACGCCGACTTGGATCATTTGTTAATTCCTTAATTTTCTCCTACAGAAAGAAAATAAATACTATTGGTTACACCTTTGTCGATGATGAATTTCTTTTTGAAATGAATCAAACACATCTTAAACACGATACCTATACAGACATCATCACGTTCGACCTGAGCGAACAAAAATCAGATTTCATTTTAGGCGATATCTATATCAGTATTGACCGCGTTAAAGAAAATGCAAGATCCCTAAAACTAAATTACCAGGATGAGCTTCTTCGGGTTATACTTCATGGAGCCCTTCATATCAGCGGATTTGGCGATAAAACGAAGAAAGAAAATGAAACAATGAGAGCCCTCGAAGATGATTGGATGAGGAAATATAAAGAGTTGAACTGAGTTGATTATATTTGCATGAATCAAGCCTTAGGTATACGAAGTCAGGCAATAGGAGATGGAAATGATATACCCCAATTCCAATCCCTGACGTCGAAATATGACTAACAATGAAGACCTCACTCGCAGAATAACAACAAAAACAAGCAACATTACAATCGTTCATTATTATACACTATGTCTACACCTCAGTTCCATACCTTACAAGTCATTGATGTCCGAAACGAAACCAATTCCTGTGTGTCCGTATCCCTCGACATTCCTACTGCGCTAAAAGACGTTTATTCATATCAAGCCGGGCAATATATCACCTTCAAGAAGGAAATAGGCGGCGAGGAACTTCGTCGTTCCTATTCGTTGTGCAGCAGCCCCCTTGAACAAGATTTCAGGGTAGCGATTAAACAGGTTCACGAAGGAAAATTTTCAACCTATGTCTGTACGCAACTCAAGAAAGGTGATTGGATAGATGTGATGACTCCAATGGGAAATTTCACTACAGCCATTAACCCTACTGCCTCAAAAAACTATATGGCCTTCGTAGCCGGAAGCGGGATAACGCCTGTTATGAGTCTAATGAAAACAATCTTGGCTACCGAAAGTGAAAGCACGTTTACATTAGTCTATGGAAATCAAAACCTTCATTCTATTATCTTCAAAGAAGATATTGAAGCCCTGAAAAACAAGTATATGGGCCGCTTACACGTCATTCATATTTTAAGTAGAGAAAAGCTTGAAACAGACATCAATAACGGCCGAATCAATCATGAAAAGTGCACACAATTATTTAGTGGTTTACTTGAGTTGAAAAAAATGAATCATTTTTTTATGTGTGGACCTGAAGAAATGATTATGAGTGTGAAAGAATATCTGCTCGCTCAGGATGTAGATGAAAAAGCCATACACTTTGAATTGTTTACCACTGCAGGATCAAAAAATAAACAACATGACTGGAAAGAGAGCCATCAGGAAGACAATGAAAAACTCTGTACGGTAACGATCAAAGTTGATGACCGTACGTATGATATCAAACTCGCTTATGGCGGCGACAATATCTTAGACGCGGCATTGAAAAGCGGAGCTGATTTACCCTACGCTTGTAAAGGTGGAGTTTGTTGCACCTGCCGTGCTAAAGTAATAGAAGGCGAAGTGGATATGGAAGTAAATTATGCATTAGAGAAAGAAGAAGTAGCACAAGGCTTCGTATTGACCTGTCAAGCACATCCAAAGACTGAACGAGTCTTTATTGACTTTGATGCGAGATAACATTCAAGTAGAATAGGATCAGAAAAAGTACGTATCAGAAAACAATAAAAAAAGCCACCTAGTTATACTAAGTGGCTTTTCAATTAAAGTAATATGTCGTTTACTGATGCGAGAACGTGCGAAGTGATGTCCCGAAACTTGCATTTCTAACAGCCCAAGAAATAACCGTATCGCTTGCGCTAGCTACTAACTTAGAGTTCACACAATACAAATCACCAGCGTCAGTAGGCTGATTAGGAACAACCAACGTTGAATCGTCAAGCTGACCGAAGTACGCAGAGATAACTAATGTTGAACCACCTACATTATCTGTCTTGTAAAGACCTGCAGCCACCTTAGTTACATTCATTGAAATACCATTCGAAGTTCTTACATAAGTACCAGAATAGTCAAGTGATGCACTGATGTCTGTCACCAACACAAAACGTGTTGCGGTAGACGTATAACCATACATGTTTTTATACTTATA
>Ga0114969_10004854_pt1 | contig 10598 bp, 7 predicted proteins | sample M_130807_MF_Meta_FD_87316 | JGI IMG/M metagenome (GOLD analysis project Ga0114969, IMG submission 87316) | Freshwater microbial communities from Lake Montjoie, Canada to study carbon cycling - M_130807_MF_MetaG | ecosystem: Environmental > Aquatic > Freshwater > Lake | place: Lake Montjoie...
ACTTCATCTGCTCCTGGTCGTGAAGAATATCCTCCGATATCTAAAATATCTGCCCCATCATGGATGTGTTTTTCCGCATGAAATAAAGCAGTAGAAATAGAGTCAATTCGACTTTCGCTATAAAAGGAATCAGGAGTACAATTTAGGATACTCATTACCTTGGGTGTTACTAAATCAACCAAGTTTTTGCCTATACGGATATTGTCAATCATCGGAAAATTATTATCTTCAAGGTCTATTTTTAGCTATTCAAAATGTCAAAAACTATTGAGCAATATACAAAAGTAATTTCATCCTGCAGAGATATTTTTTCAAAGAAAACAAAAGATTATGGTACTGCATGGAGAATTCTAAGAGCAACTTCATTGACAGACCAACTTTTTATCAAGGCACAACGTATTCGTACCTTGCAAGAAACAGGAGAAAGTCTTGTTGGAGAAGGGGTTTATGAAGAATTTCAAGCGATTGTTAATTATTGTATCATGGCACTAATTCAACTAGAAAACAAAGATTTAACTGAATTAGAACTAGGAGAAGAACGTGCAAACGCTTTTTATGACCACTATGCAAAGGAAGCTTTTGAGTTGATGCAACGTAAAAACCACGATTATGGGGAAGCGTGGAGAGATATGCGTGTAAGTTCATTGACGGATTTAATTCTCATGAAAATATTACGCGTTAAACAAATCGAAGATAATCAAGGAAAAACAATTATGAGTGAAGGAATCGATGCAAATTATTTTGATATGCTCAATTATGCAGTTTTTTCTTTAATTCATCTATCTAATAAATAATATATTATGAAAGCAATTTTTGATTGGAAAGGACAATCTTTGGTGTTAAATTCCATTTTTATTGTAGTGAATTTAATTGGCGTGACGCTAATTACGATGGGGTTTCATCCAAATTTTGAAACGGTTACATTTCCTTTAGTAATATCTGGAAGTAGTACTTTGTTAGTCAGTATTATAGGGTTAATTATTTTCAAAGGGAAAATATTTATGTCTTTAGTCTCCAGGATTTTGGTTGGTGGTTTATTTATTGTATCAGGTTTAATTAAAGCAAATGACCCTATTGGTTTTAGTTATAAATTAGAAGAATACTTTGAAGATGGGGCACTTGCTTTTCGTATAAAAGAATGGTTCGGTATGCCTGGTTTTTCACTGGAATTTTTAATTGATTTTGCATTGTTTTTCAGTGTTTTAATTTGTATTGTGGAAATAGTATTAGGTGTTTTAGTACTAATTGGTGCTAAAATTAAATTCACTTCGTGGATGTTATTACTAACTATGTTGTTTTTTACTTTTTTAACTTGGCATACCGCAAACTGTGATTCGAATAAAAAGTTTTTAGATCGAGATACGTATAGTTATAATGATCCGGTAGGAAGCTCTAAGCGTCAAGAAGCTAAAACAAATTCAGAAATCAAAATCGTTTCGGATACAAAAGAAAAAATTGTGGTAGATGAAATGAAGCAACCTCAATGTGTAACCGATTGTGGTTGTTTTGGAGATGCAATGAAAGGTTCTGTTGGAAGATCTTTAACTCCTTCTGAATCTCTATGGAAAGACTATTTACTTGTTTATTTTGTAATTTGGATTTTCATTACACAAAAAAGAATTTTACCAAATACGACCAAAGAAAATATGTATATTCTTCCAATTTCGCTTGGTGTGATTCTGTTTTTCTCATTTGTTTTTGGATGGTATTTCCCAGTTTTATTTGGATTTATTTCACTAACTACGGCTTTATGGATGAACAGAATGGGGGGTAAATACCTTGGGAATTATTGGACTGCTGCATTGGCTGTAGTACTGATTTGTTTACTTTTTGTAACCTACGTACTGCGTTATGAACCATTGAAAGATTATCGCCCGTATGCTGTTGGAAACAACCTACGTAAGAAAATGTATGATGGAGAAGATGGTAAATATATTAGCCTACTCGTATATAAAAACATTAAAACAGGAGTAACCAAAGAATATGATGCTTCTGGACAAGCGTATATTAAATCCAAAATTTGGGAAAAAACAAATTTGTGGAAATATGATACAATGGTAACAAAGGAAATTGTTGCTACTCGTTTACCTTCAATTACCTCCCAATTTAATCCTACTATTGCGACATCTGAATTAGGAAATCCAGAAAAAAACTTGATGTTTGTGAAAAAATCACTACAAAAAGCTAAAAATGAAGGTGTAGAATTGGATGAAATTAGCTTACGTGAATATATTACAAAAGCACCATTAATTTATGTGTTATTCTCTAAAGATTTAACAAAGATTGATATCAACGAGTTAAATGATATTAAAGAGATTTTCTACAAAACCACTAAAAAACACATTCCTTTTGTTTTTGTATGTAATGCGTTAAGACCACATATAAATGCATTTAGAAAACGTAATCATTTCCCAGTTGCTACGTTTAGTAATGACATTACTGAATTAAAAGCAATTGCACGCTCTAATCCTTCGTTGTTGGTAATAGCAAATGGAAAAGTAATTGGAAAATTCCCAGGAAAATCGATACCTTCCTACGACTGGATTATTAAACACACATTAAAAAAATAACGATGAGAAAAAATATTATAGCTGGAAATTGGAAAATGAATCTTTGTGAAAATGAGGCTATTCAATTAGCAAAAGAAGTTGCAGAAATAAATGTTGCAAATGCAGAAGTTGTTATTTTTCCACCAGCAATTTTTATTCCAACACTTAAAAAATTAAATCTGAATGTGAAAATCGGATCCCAAAACTTTTTCCCTAAAGACAAAGGCGCGTTTACCGGCGAGATATCAATCACACAACTAAAAGAGGCTGGGGTAACATACGTTCTTGTTGGTCATTCTGAACGTAGAACCATTTTGAAAGAAGATAATGCATTTTTAAAAGAAAAAGTAAATGCTGCATTAGAACAAGGTATACTGGTTATTTTCTGTTGTGGGGAAGAATTAGCTATACGAGAACAAGGAACTGAAAATGAATTTGTAAAAAGTCAATTAATAGAAAGTTTGTTTCATCTAACGCCAGAACAAATTGTACATACGACAATAGCATACGAACCTATTTGGGCTATCGGAACAGGTTTAACTGCAACCGCAGCGCAAGCAGAAGCAATGCATTTATTTATACGTGAAACTCTTACTACCCAATATTCCTCGGAAATTGCAGATTCTATCTCAATTTTATACGGTGGAAGTTGTAATCCTTCAAATGCAAAAGAACTATTTGCTAATCCAAATGTGGATGGCGGTTTAATCGGCGGCGCAGCCTTAAAAAGTACAGATTTTAATAGCATAGCAAATTCGTTCTAATGGTAAGAATTGAACTAAATATCGAAATTTCTCCAAAAGAACCTTGGACTGATATTTTAATAGCACAACTATCTGAAATTGGTTTCGATAGTTTTATGGATACCGAAACAGGTGTTTTAGCTTATATCAATGAAGCTGATTTCCAGGAAGAAAACATGCAATCCGAAACTATTCTTGGACTTGAATCCGAAGATTTTACCGCAAAAATAAGTCTTGAAAAAATTCCACATCAAAATTGGAATGCATTGTGGGAATCCGATTTTCATCCAGTATTTGTTGAAGATAAATTAACAATCATTGCACCATTCCACAATCCAAAATTGGTGAAAGGGATGGGAATAATTATTCAACCGCAAATGTCCTTCGGCACTGGTCACCACCAAACAACCTGGATGATGACAAAAGCAATGATGGAGTTTGTTCCATTTCCTAAAAAAGTACTCGATATGGGTACGGGTACTGGTGTACTTGCAATTTTAGCGGAAAAATTAGAAGCAACCGAAATTACAGCGATTGATATCGAACCATGGTCAGTAGAAAATACGATTGAAAATTTAGAAAGAAATAGATGTTCTAATTCAACATCTTTGTGCGGAGATATTGACTTAATTGATGGATTGGAGTTTGATTTGATACTTGCAAATATCAATAAAAATGTACTGAAAAAACATCTTCCTTCGTATGCAAGTCACTTAGTTAACAATGGAACATTAATCATCAGTGGCTTTTTTGAAACAGATGTGGAAGAATTAATCGAAGTTGCACGTTTACAATCGCTTGAATACGTAAAAAAATTCACCAAAGAAACTTGGGCAGCGGTTCAATTTATAAAAAATAAAGTATGAATAGAGTAGTAGGTATTTTTGTGACTTTTCTAGTTTTATCGTTTTTGTCGTTTACCAACGCACAAACCTATTCTCAAAACAGAGAAAAATTTTTGAAAGAGTTAATGAATGGTTTGTCGGATATTAAAACTTCTGATCCACGTGATTTTGCTAAAAATGAATTAAAAAATATGTTAATTGAAACATCTGATTTTCCAGATGATTATTTTAAACGTATGGTAGAAACGTGTAACTTATTGGAAACAAAAAAATTACATACATATCCTGAAATTTATAATTATGTGTACTCGATGTACTCTATTATTGAGAAAAAACAATCCAGCGCCAGTTATAAAGCTTGGCATACCGCTGTAGATCAGTTGCTCTTATCCAAGAATTTAAATAAATTTAAAGATTTTATCGAACTTTCCTCCGACTTTTTCTCAAAAGGTATCATCTCAGATGCACCTAATCACGTATGGTTATTTAAAGGAGGGAAATTTTCATTTGATGTAACGGATAAACCAGTAATTAAATTTGAAAATGGTAAGTTATCTTGTTTGGCAAAAAATACAAATAATGAAACGAAAAAAGACAAACCTTTTCATGATAGCATTGTAGTATATGGTGCTTCAGGTATATATGATCCGGTATTTAAAAAATTTGAAGGAAACGGAGGGGTGATTACATGGGAAAAAGTGGGTATGGATAAAGCTACTAATTTTGCCACTCTAAGACATTTTACGATCTCTTTAAAAATGGCAAATCTTGATTGTGATACTGTTTTGTTAGTAACTCCCTATTTTACGAAACCCATTCTAGGTAAATTAAACGATAGAGCTTTCGTTGTAACAAGAGAGGTTGACAGAACTTTTCCTGCTTTCATTTCTTTTGATAAACGGTTATTTATAAAAAACATTAAAGAAAATGTAGATTATAACGGTGGTTATTCACAACGTGGAAATAGTTTTGAAGGTATTGGTTCCGTGAAAGAACCAGCAATCATTACGATATACGAAAAAGGAAAAGCATATATAAAAATGACGGCCCAAATGATTTCTGTCAATCCAAAGAAAATTATTTCACCAAATAGTCACGTTGCAATCTATATTGGACAAAATGACTCTATTTCCCATCCTGGATTAGATATAGTATATAATCTAGAGAAGCATGCGATTGATTTTACTAGAGGTAAAAATGGTGCATCATCTGCACCTTTCTCAAGTTCATACCATAATTTAGATTTTTATGTGCCTAAAATAAATTGGCAAAAGGGAAAAGATACATTAAACTTAGAGTTTGAACAAGGATTAAGTCAAGAACAACGAATTGCTAGATTTGAATCTAAAACTTTATTTGATGCTCGCTTGTATGAACGTTTACAGGCAATGGAAAAAGTCCATCCTTTAATTGGAATTGCTAATTTTTGTAATGAAAAAGGATCAACTTCGCTAACAGAAGGGGATCTTGCTAGTGCAATGAATAAAACGATTGAACAAGCAAAATCAATGATTTTAGAATTGAATTCACTTGGATTTATAAATTATGATTTGGATACCAGAGTAGTAACTGTTAATCCAAAAACATTCAACTTTGTTCAGGCACGTGTCGATCAAATAGATTATGATAATTTAATGTTCGTTTCTGATTTGAGACCAAAAAAAATTGAAGGAAAAACACAAGAAGAGATTGATATTGATGAAAATTTGACACGTTTAGATCAATTGTGTAAAAAACAAAGTGATGAACGTCGTAAAATCCCTTATTTTGGGGTAATTAATTTAAATTCTCTAGACATGAAATTAGAGGCGGTTGATCAAGTTGCATTGTCAGAAACACAACAAATTTCCGTTTTTCCAAGAAATGCAAATGTTACCATTCAAAAAGATCGTGATTTTATTTTTAGTGGTTGGATGAATTCTGGTAAAATGGAGATTAATGTACTCGAAGCTAAATTTGTTTATGCCGATAATAAAGTAAAGCTTTTAAAGACAGAATCTAGTCTATTTAGAGTTTCACCACTTAAAAAAGAAGATGGCGATAGACCAATTACTACAGGTTCAGTAATTACGGGTATTACAGGTGAATTATTCGTGGATGCCCCAAGTAATAGATCTGGTAAATCAAAAACGGTAACGGATTTCCCGAAAATATCGGTGTTTAATAATGTAAAAGTGTATTATGCACAAAAAACATTGCATAAAGGTGCGTATGATAGTGCTCGTTTTTATTTTGATGTTTATCCATTTGCTATGGATAGTTTAGATAATTTTAAAGAAAAAGCTTTTCGTTTAAAAGGTGAGTTATATTCTGCTGGAATTTTCCCAGTAATCAAACAAGAATTGAAAATTATGCCTGATTATTCTTTTGGATTTAGTCAAGAAGCTCCAAAAGGAGGGTATGATTTCTATGGTACAGGTGCAAAATATGATAATAAAATTGTACTATCCAACAATGGGTTACAAGGATCTGGTAAAATTGATTTCGTTCAATCTTCCTCTGTTTCAAGAGCTTTTACTTTTTTACCTGACTCCACAGTTGGATATGCAGTATTTGATAATAAACCAATCGAAACGGGTGTGCAATTCCCAGATGTAGTGTGTCAAAAAGCCTATATCTGTTATATTCCACGTGGTAATAAATTAAAAGCATATTCAACAGATGTACCTCTTGCTTTCTTTAATAATGAAGCAAAATTAAATGGAATGGCATTAGTTACACCAAATGGTATGACAGGAACAGGAATTATGAACTTTGATGTGGCAAATTTAGGATCATCCTTGTTTAAATTTACGCGTTGGGATATGAATGCAGATACATCGTTTTTTAATCTTCTAAATAAAGAAGCGGTTAACGAAGATAGAGACCAAAAATATTCATTAACTACTGAAAACATTAAATCACATATTTCTTTCAAAGACCGAATAGGAAACTTTGTCTCCAACGCTGGTGCTACTATTGTAAGTTTTCCTGTAAATATGTATGATTGTACAATGGATAAATTTGATTGGTTAATAGATAAAGATAAAATTGATCTATCTACAAATGATAAGAATCTTGTAGCATCGAAAAATGAAAACTTAATTTCGAATATGTTCTCTACAAACCCACGTCAAGATTCACTTCAGTTTAGAACTTCGAAAGCATTTTTTGACCTAAAGGTTAACGAGTTATTATGTACAGATGCCAGGTATATCGATGTGGCAGACGCACGTATTTATCCAGATAGTGGAAGGGTAGTTATTCGTAAAAAAGCTAAAATGGATCCACTAAATAATTCCAAAATTGTTGCAAATCGCGTAACGAGATTTCATACGTTTTTAAATACAAAAACCGTAATTGCATCCAGAAATAGTTACACTTCACGTGGGGATTATCCATATTATGATGCAGATTCAAACCTTACCATTATTAAATTAGATAATATTATTGTCGATTCTGCATTACATACTGTTGCAATTGGTAAAATAAATGAAGCTGACACGTTTAAACTAAGTAGTAAATTTGAATATTATGGTGCGGTAAAAATTAATACATTTACACCTTTATTATCCTTTAACGGTTCAACGCGTATTAAACATAACTGTACTAAGTTTACCAGAAGTTGGATGACATTTAATTCTGAAATAGATCCAAAAAATATTCAGATTCCTGTAGGCGAAAAAATGAAAACACTATCCAACACCTTAGTTTCTGCAGGTATTTTATGGAGAGACTCTCCTAGTTCTGATAGTGTTAGAATGTATCCTACTTTCCTTTCACCACTCAAAAGTTCAAAAGATCCAGTAGTGATTACTGCATCCGGAGTTTTACAATACAAACCGGATGCTAATGAATTTCAAATAGGTTCTAAGGAAAAGTTGAAAAATGCAGAAGTGAAAGGAAATTTTATAGCCTTAAATACAAAACAATGTGTGCTATCTGGAAGTGGAATTATCAATCTAGGAATGGATTTTGGTAGTGTTAAGTTATCAGCTGTTGGTAACATCAAATACGATACGGAAACAGGAGTTACTAAATTAGATATTACTGCTAAATTTAATATGCCTATAGAAAAATCCCTTTTGCCTATTGCGGTAAGTAAAATAAATATAGAAGAAAGTCTTTCTTCGATCGATTCCGCAAATTGCAATTTATTTCAGGCAGTACGTGAATGGTCAGATGAGAAAACTGCAAATCGATTAATTACTGCATATAGAGAAAAAGGGCAGTATAATAAAGTGCCTTCAGAATTTGAAGATGGTATAGTTATTACTGGACTTAAACTCGCTTCTTTTGAAAATAAACAGGTACAAGAGAAAGGATTACTAACAACCAGTGATTTAGCAACAATTGTCAATATGAATAATAATATTGTGATGAAACAAGTACCTATAAAAGCATTTTTCGGACAAATGTACTCGGAAAACGAAATTGGAGATAAATTTGGTTTGTATCTGAATGCAGCTGTTGGAATGGATTATTATTTTGAATATGCGATGACGAAAAATGAAGGGGACATGAAAGTATTTTCGGAAGATGAAGATTTTGCAAATGCAATAAACGAGCTTAAATCTGATAAACGAAAAGCAAAAAATTTCATATACGAGTTTACCGATAATCGCGTATATATTAGTAAATTCTTACGTTTGTTTAGTAAAAACTAATTTTGCAAAAAAAATGGATATTAATTTTTTTATTTTTTCAATTACCGCATATATTTTAGGATCCATCCCTACCGCTGTTTGGGTAGGGAAGAGGTTCTATGGTATGGATGTTCGTGAGCATGGTTCAAAAAATGCTGGGGCTACAAACACGTTTCGCGTTCTAGGGAAAAACCCAGGTAAAATAGTTTTAGCTATCGATATATTAAAAGGCTTAATAGCGGTACTCTTACCACTTACGGTAGTATACACTCACGATGAAAATACGATTATCAATTATAAATTATTTGCTGCAATTTCTGTGATTTTAGGACATGTTTTCCCTTTATTTGCTGGATTTCGAGGAGGAAAAGGTGTTGCTACTTCTTTGGGGGTAATCTTTGCTATTCATCCCCCTGCAGCAGGAATTTGTTTAGCCATTTTCTTAGTCGTTTTTCTTACTTTTAATTATGTGTCTTTAGGTGCTATAGTTACTGCAATTAGTTTCCCATTAGTGATTCATTTTGTTTTTAATGTATCGTCCTTGCCACTCACTATTTTTTCAATAGTTATCGGTACTGCTGTAGTTATTACACATAAAAAAAACATACTACGATTAATTCAAGGTAGTGAGAATAAAATGTATGTTTTTAGTAAAAACCCATAAGACATAGATTACCAATGAAATGCCTGCTCTTGAAACCATTTTCCTTGTACGCGAAGAGTTTGTTCAATTACATCGCGTACACATCCTTGTCCACCACTAAAAGGTGATTGATAGTGCGAAACTTGTTTGATTTCTATAGCTGCATCTTGCGGACAAGTAGCAACACCAACTACTTTCAAAACAGGATAATCAGGGATGTCATCTCCCATGTATAATGCTTGTTCGTCGGTGAAATGGTATTTTTCTTTTGCAGAATTATAGACTTCGATCTTGTTGGAAGAACGTAAATATACTTCCGTAACACCAATACCCTCCAATGCTTGTTTAAGATCTTGTGACTCCCCACCTGTTATAATCAGTACATTAATTCCAACACGTTTTGCATATTGAATTGCATAGGCATCCTTAGTATTGATAGCTCTAACAAATTCATTTTTTAAAACAAAAACTTCCCCATTGGTTAGAACACCGTCGATATCTAGAATTATGGTGGTGATATTTGGTAATTTTTCTTTGTAACTAAGCATGATAGGTGTTTAAAATACTGTTTGTAACTGCTTTATATATCTCTTTTTCGTTTCCAGAGAGTTCACTCAAATGTGTATCAATGACATTTAAATCATTACGTCTTGCAGGACCAGTTTGTGTGTTATTAGGGTTTTCTGTATTCAATTTGGTGAATGTTTCGGATAACAAAGGAAGCAAATTTTCCCAAGATAAATCGTGTTTTTCGATATGTTGTTTCGCTAAATAACATAGGTGATTGGTGAAGTTATTAATAAAAACTGCTGCAATATGAAGTTGTTTGCGTTGTTCCGAGGAAGTGATTTCAGCACGTAATCCAATATGTCTTGCTAATGTAAGTAGTTCTTTTTCCAAATTTTCATCCTTGGATTCCACAAAAAAAGGAACCGTTTTTAAATCGATTCGTTTGCTTTGTGTAAAGGTTTGTAGCGGATAAAATACACCGATTTTGTGGCTGTTAGGTAATTCATCTAAACTAACAGTTCCGGAGGTATATCCGATATTCGAATCTGTAGGTAGTCGGGTAATAACCGAAGAAATAGAAGTGTCTGAAATACAAATTAATATCAAGTCATGTGCTGGTAATTCTTGTAAATCTTCTAGTACAACTGTTTCTAGCTTTTTTGCTAACAAACGCGCAGATTCTA
>Ga0114969_10004855_pt1 | contig 10596 bp, 11 predicted proteins | sample M_130807_MF_Meta_FD_87316 | JGI IMG/M metagenome (GOLD analysis project Ga0114969, IMG submission 87316) | Freshwater microbial communities from Lake Montjoie, Canada to study carbon cycling - M_130807_MF_MetaG | ecosystem: Environmental > Aquatic > Freshwater > Lake | place: Lake Montjoie...
CATAAGTGCCCTCGCCGCAATACCCATTCCGGTATTCTCCTTAGACAGGGAGCCAACGCCTATGTGGTGGATCGAACCTGAGACACCCGATGCGTGGGAGCGCTGGATACGCGCGACCGGGCTGCACCGTTTCGTGGCGGACCATGTCTGGGTGTGGCCGCTTTCCGAAACGCTGCATTATCTCGGGCTGTCTCTGCTGCTGGGCACCGTCGGGCTGTTCGATCTGCGTGTGCTCGGCATGGCGCGCGGCATTCCGCCGTCCGCTTTGCATAAGCTCATTCCCGTGGGCATCGCCGGCTATGCGGTGAACATCCTCACGGGGATCGTGTTCTTCTCCGGCTTTCCGGAACAGTACGCGTACAATCCATCCTTCTTCTGGAAGGGCGTGCTGATGGCCGTCGCGGGGATGAACGTAGCGGTGTTCTATCTTTCCAGTGCGTTCGCGGAAGTGAAGTCCATGCCGGCCGGCGCCGATGCGCCGTTCCGCGCAAAGCTGATCGCCGGGACGTCGTTAGGGGCCTGGGTCGGTGTGCTGGTGTGCGGGCGGCTGCTGACGTTTTTTCGCCCGCCCGTGTTTCACTGATTTCTAAGACACACCTTTAGAGCGCTGCACTCTTAATCACCTCCCCCAACGCGGGGAGGTGCTCTGAGTCTGAACGACAAAAGCGCCGGAATGTGGCATTATTTGTCAAAATTGGAGGAGGGGTTCATGCGCATTCTCACACTTGGTTCGGTGGCGTTGGGATTGTTTCTGGCGACGGCGGCGCAGGCGCAGACGTGGGCGGAATGGCCCAACCGCGACGATCGCTTTGTGGTGAACTTTCCGGGTGAGCCCAACCGGACGGAGATGCCGTACAAAACCGCAAAAGGCGCCACTCTCCCTGCGCATATCTACACCGCGGAAGCCGATCCGAAGTCGCGTTCCGCGGGCAATTATTCGGTGACCGTTGTCGATTATAATTCCGCGCCGGGCGAACTAGCCACCGCCATTGAGGAAGCCGCAAAGGCCGCCCGCACCAAAGGCACGGTCAAATACGACGAAGAAAACAATATCGACCAGATGCGGAGCTGGCGCCTGACCCTCGAGACCGCCAACAACCGCCGTATACTGACGGAAATTCTCGTCTCGGCGGAAAAGCGGCTGTACATCGTGGAAGCGAACACGCCGATCAACGTACCGCCCCCGGCGCAGTTTCAGGCGTCCGTGCAAATCCTGGACGCGGACGGCGTTCGCATCCGCTACAAGACCGTCGGCAGCAGCGAGCGGGTCAGATAGCGACTGCGCCCGCGGGCACGGGCGCGCTGGATGGCCGCCTTCGCGGCCATGACATTGTGGTTTAAGCGGATTGAGCCGCTGCAGGCGCTTTCACTGGCGCGGCGTCCACCACAATACGGTCCGGCGGCAGAACGATCGTCACCGTCGTTCCCGCGCCCGGCGCGCTTTCAATGGCAAGCGTGCCGCCGTGAAGTTCCGCCAATTGTTTGGCGAGCGTCAGGCCAAGCCCTGTGCCTTCGTGGTTGCGGCTGAGCGCGCTCGCGACCTGGCCGAAAGGCGCCAGTACTTTGGGAATATCCTCGGGGGCAATACCGATACCCGTATCGCTAACCGCGATGGTTATGCCAGCCACCGAATCCAGCGCTGAAATGCATACCTGTCCGCCGCGCGGCGTGAATTTCACGGCGTTGGATAGGAGGTTGATAAGCACTTGCTGCAAGCGCCGCTCGTCTGCCCAGAGCAACGGAATTCCGTTCTCCACATGGGCGATCACCCGAACACCGGCCTTGCGCGAACAGTCCTCTATGAAACGGACCGATTCCGCGATAACGGCGCGGATGTCAACTTCCCGTTCGTCCAGCGCCAACTGGCCCGCTTCGAGCTTCGACAGATTGAGAATGTCGTTGATCAGCGAGAGCAGGTGCTTTCCGCTGGCGTGGATGTCGCCGGCATAACCGGAATAGCGTTCGCTGGCGGGTCCGAAATGCCCCGATTTGATGATTTCCGAAAATCCCAGAATCGCGTTTAGGGGCGTGCGCAGCTCGTGGCTCATATTGGCGAGGAACGCGGATTTGGCGCGATTGGCCGCTTCCGCCGCGTCCTTGGCTTTGACCAGTTCTGCTTCCATAAATTCCCGGCGGCTTAGCTGTTCCACCAGGAACAATCCGATGAGAATTACGAACAACGAGCGCAGCACCAGCGCGACGAAGGCCGCTTTTGCATGTTGACGCCAATCCGCCAGCGCCCGATCCGGGTTAAGCGAGGCGACAGCCGCAACCTGCTGGGCTGCATGTTCGCCATAGGTCGCCGCCAAAGCCGCGCGGTTGTCGTCGAGGCGCCGCAAGACGTCGGCTCGCTCCTGCAACGTCATCCAAGCAAAAACGACCCAGGGAATTATGAAAGCCGCAACGAACAGGCGGCTTACCCACGTGCTCAGCTCCACCCCGCGCGTGGGTGCCAAGCATTTCCGGAACATTTCGGTCATGCGGGTTAAGAACCATTGCGGGTTGGGCGGCTGTTCGGGCGCATAATGCGCCGCCATCCCATAATGGGCTGTTAAAGCCCAAGCCCGCGTAAGACCTTGGCGCAATTCCAAGAATCGCCGCCCGCGCTGATTGCGGCGAGGGCAGTGCCGACTCAATCGACAGTTGAAGTTCCGTGGTACGCCCGCAAATTACATCTTCGACAATATTCGATAGCCCGGCGCCTTACGCCGTCCGGCGCGATGCGAATACAATTCCCAATCCAGCCACGACCGCGATGATCCCTGCAATCGTTGGAATCGGCACATTGTGCTTTTCCTCCGAGTTGACCTGCAGCGGCCCGATGTCGATCACTTTTTTCGTTTCGGTGAATTGCACGTTCTGAACGACAAGACCGGCGATGCCGAGAACGACCAGAAGAACGCCTACCCAAAGCATGTTGCGCATAGATGGCTCGCTGTTAAATGCGTCGCGAACACAACGAAAACCTCAGGCCAAGGTTCCACGCCTTAAGCGCAGGCGGGTTTTAAGGCTGCTTTTTCAGGCTGAGAATGTAGAGCGCCACCTGTCCGCGCGCCTTATCGGAGAGGCGGCTCATCGGCAGCAGCGTTGCCGCCATTCCCGGTTCATGCCAGCGGGCGCTTTTCATGGCGGCCCCAAGACTCTCCGCGCTCGTGCCCGGACGGTCCGCAATGTCCTGGAAGGTCGGAATGCCGGCGCCGAGCACCGGTTTCACCGCTTGGTTCGCCGAAACCACATGGCAAGCGACGCAACTGGTGACGGCTATATTGTTGCCTGCCCGGATGTCGGCTTCCTCTCCCGGCGTAGCGGCGACAGCTGCGCCAACGGCGATGAGAGACAGAATTGAACCGATGACAGCCTGGACTTTGGGCATAACACTCCCGAACACGCGCTGTTTCTAGGCTTAGCAATATGCGCGGATTGCCCGCCCGTGCCGTTGATGTGTATCAACGGAGCAGTACAATCGGCCTGAACATGGGGAGGGGCATATATGAAGACCGGATTTTGGGGACTGAGTGCCAGTGCGGCGGTCATCGCCGCTGTGGCCGGCGTCGCGGCGTTGCAAGCGCAACCGGCGCAGGCGCCGGCCGATACGATCCTGACCAACGGCAAGATCATCACGGTCGATGACCGCTTCTCCGTGCGGCAGGCGGTGGCGGTGAGAGGCGATCGTATCGTCGCGGTCGGCACCAATGCGGAAATCAACCGTCTCGCCGGTCCCAACACGCGGCGCATCGACCTGGGCGGCAAAGCGGTCGTGCCCGGCATGATCGATAATCACGCGCACATCATGGAAGAGGGCAAAATCTGGCTGCAGGAATTGCGGCTGGACGGCGTCACCACCCGCAAAGCCGCGCTGGACATGATCCGCGCCAAGGCCACAAGCATCAAACCCGGCGAATGGGTTTATGTGCTGGGCGGGTTCACGCCCGATCAGTTCAGCGACAACAAGACCGACTTCACCAAAGCGGAGTTGGACGCCGTTGCGCCGAACAATCCGGTGCAGCTCCAATTCACGCGCTGCTGCACCTATGTGAACAGCAAGACCGTTGAGGCGCTGAAGCTGGATACCCGCAGCGAACCGTGGATCAAGAAGGACGGCGCGGGCAAAGCCACGGGCTACATCGAAGTGGAAGGCGCCGACGTTATTTCGCGCGAACGTCCGGCTGCTCCGAAAGATCAATACGAGCCCGGCAACATGATGCTCATGCGCGACATGAACAAAGCCGGATTGACGACCGTCGGCGGCCCCTGCCCCCGCGACGACGCCGACGCCTATCGCAAATGGGCCACGGAAGGCCGCACGACCCTGCGCTTCTATTGCAACATCTCGGCGCCCGCCCGCAATCCGATGCAGGCGGACGCGACCATTACGCAAATTCCGCAGATCAAGAAGGCGCTCTATCAGGGCGGGCCGATGTTCGACGTCTATATTTACGGCGAGCATCTGTATCAGCCGGTCGGCGACAACATGGTCGCCGTGCAGGCGACGGCAAAGCCGGAAGATTTCACGCAATGGGGCCGCATCGCGCGCGAACTTGCCAAGAACGGCATGCCCGTCAATCAGCACGCGACGCTTACGGGTTCGATCGACGGAATCCTCGATCAGATCGAACAGATCGACAAGGAATACCCGGTCAAGAATTTGCGCTGGTCGCTGATCCATCTGGATCAGCTCAATGCCACGCAGATGGAGCGTATGAAGAAGCTCGGCATGTATGCCGGCGTGCAGCCGCGCTCCACCATCATGGGCGGCATCTTCCACCGCGTGCATGGCCAAAGCGCCGACAACACGCCGCCGTTCAAAACGATTCAAGACAGCGGCCTGCGCTGGGGCCTCGGCACCGACGCGTTTGAGGTCAATCAGTACCGTCCGTTCCAAACGCTGGCGTTCGCGGTCACCGGCAAAATGGTCGGCGGCGATGTCGTCAACAAGCAGACGATTTCACGCGAGGATGCGCTGATCGCGCATACGCGCAACAACGCCTTTTTCGTATTTCAGGAAGACAATCTGGGCTCGATCGCGCCGGGCAAATTCGCCGATATGGTCGTGCTCGACCGCGACTATCTCACCATCCCGGCGGACCAGATCAAAGACATCCAGCCGGTCATGACGCTGGTCGGCGGTAAGGTCGTTTGGGACGCAGCCGTACGTTAGGCAATGAAAACCCGGCTCGAGGATACGAGCCGGGTTTTCTACTCGCCGCCTCGCGTGAGGGCTGCCCTGACCTCGCGTGATATTCAAATTTACCAAACCGTTCCTGCGCCGCCTTGGAGTAGACTCTAGGGCGAACAAGCAGGGAGGGAACTATGGCCGGATCGCGCCGTAGGAAAGGGCCTGATATCGCTCAGGTAGCTGGCGGCGGTTTATTGGACCGCCGCGCGCTTTTGGGGTCTGGGGTCGCGTTCGCGGGCGCTGCCGCAGCGGCCTCCGTGGCAAGCGCGGCGACCGCCGCAGCCGAACCGCTCGCCGTCGATCCGTGGAGCCTGACGCCGGGCGCGCCAATTCCGCCCTATTCCAACCCGTCGAAGTTCGAAGCCAAAGTCGCGCACCTGATCGCGCCGGGCAACGGCATCGGCACGGGACAGGCGCGCACGCCGCATCATCTGCTTGATGGCATCCTGACGCCCAATGGCGTGCACTTTGTTGTCGCGCGCGCTGGCGCACCCGACATCGATCCGGACAAGCATCGTTTGCTGATCCACGGCATGGTGAAGCAGCCGCTGACCTTCTCGCTGAACGACCTCATGCGTTATCCCATGGAAACGCATGTGCGCTTTGTGGAGTGCGGCGGCAACTCCGCGCCCATGTGGTCGAAAGAGCCAGTCCAGGCGAGTGTGCAGGGCCTGCACGGATTGCTGTCGTGCTCGGAATGGACGGGCATTCGCGTCTCGACGATTCTGGAAGAAGCCGGCGTCGATCCGCGCGCGACATGGGTGATCGCGGAAGGCGCCGATGGCGTCACCATGAACCGCTCGATTCCCATGGGTAAGATGATGGATGACGCGATGATCGTCTTCTATCAGAACGGCGAGCGCATCATGCCGTGGAACGGCTATCCGATGCGGCTGTTGCTGCCGGGCTATGAAGGCAACATGAACGTCAAATGGCTGCGGCGGCTGAAGCTGACCGACGCGCCCGTCATGGCGATCAATGAATCGCGGCAATACACGCTGCTGATGGACGACGGCAAAGCCTGGCGCTTCTATTATCCGCAAGAGGTGAAAAGCTTCATCACCCGGCCCTCGCCGACGATGCAGATGCCTTCGCCCGGCTATTACGAAATATCGGGCATCGCATGGTCCGGACACGGACGAATTGCCAAGGTGGAAGTATCCGCCGATGGCGGGAAATCCTGGGCGGTGGCCGCGCTGCAAGGGCCGGTGCTGCCGAAAGCGCTCACGCGCTTCCGCATGCCGTGGAATTGGAGCGGCACGCCGGCGGTCGTCATGAGCCGCGCCACCGACGAAGCGGGCAATGTGCAGCCGACGCGGGCGAAGCTGATCGCCGAACGCGGCGAACCGCGCAACACGCCCAACGTCAACGCCTTCCCGATGGGCCATGTGAACCAGATTTGCAGCTGGTCCGTCGCCGCCAACGGAGCCGTCACCCATGTCTACGTCTAACGCTTTCACCATGGCCGGGCTTGACCCGGCCACCCAGCCGCCGCGCGTCCGCGCGGCGAATAACATCCCTCTCCCCTTGCGGGAGAGGGCGGCGCGCCCGCACTTGCGGTTAAGCAAGTGCGCCTTGGCGCGCCGGGTGAGGGGGGAGTTCTTTTTCGCCGCATTCGCACTTTCCGTGCTCGGCGCCACCACCGCTTCCGCCGCCGACGCGCCGAAATTCGGCAAACCCATCACCGAGGCCGACGCCGCATCGTGGGACATCTCCATCGGCCCCGACGGCAAGGGCCTCCCCGCAGGTTCGGGCACTCCGGCACAAGGCAAAGCCATCTATGCGCAGAAATGCGCGGCCTGCCACGGCGCCACCGGCGAAGGCAGTGCAAGCGGCCCGCGCCTGTTCGGCGGAATCGGCACCTTAAAGGCGCCCGCGCAGCCGGTGCAGACGGTAGGCTCATATTGGCCCTATCCCACCATGGTGTTCGATTTCGTGCGCCGCGCCATGCCCTGGGACAAACCTAAATCGCTGAGCAACGACGAGGTCTACGCCTCGGTCGCCTATGTGTTTCAGCTCAACGGCCTGATGAAAGACGGCGACGTCCTGAACAAAGACACGCTGATGAAGATTCAAATGCCCAACCGCGACGGCTTCATCAACCTCTACCCCAACAAGTTCTGAATAAATTCGGCGCGTGTCATCCCCGGCGAGCATCGCGGGTACGCGATGCTCGGGAAGGCGATCCATTTGGTGAAAAGTGCGCGCAATCGGCGAAAAATGGATTCCCTTCCCATCGTGACGCTGAACGCGTCACGATGCCGGGAATGACATCCAAGACTGCAATTTCTTACTCTGGCTCCGATCTTGCACGCGCTCTTGGGTGATGGTGAGCGAAGGCACCGAATTTGTTTGGCCGGGATACGACCTCGTAAGATTGGGGTGGCTGATCGCTACGAATACGGATTTCTCCCACCGCGCTTTTTCAACCACCTGCTTGACGCGTTCGTGGCCTATGGCCGGGCAGGCAAAGGGCGGCTTATTCCGCTCGAGTAGGCTGAAATAGACACCCTCAAAAATGCTTCCATCTCAAACGTTGGAAGCTATGATAAGTGTATAATCGAGCTTGAAATCCCATGCAGTATGCGCTCATCCAGGGTACGAGGCACGAAGCCTTTGCAGGGGGCAAAGGCACATGCCCGACATGCTCGGCTGATATGATAGCCAAGTGTGGCACTCGTATTGTGCATCACTGGGCGCACGCATACTGGCAGAACTGTGACCCTTGGTGGGAGAACGAAACGCCGTGGCATCGTGCGTGGAAGAATTTATTTCCGCCTGAGTGCCGCGAGATTCCTTACACCGCTGCAGATGGCGAGATTCACCGGGCCGATGTTAAGACCGCTAGCGGGATTGTGATAGAAATTCAGCACTCGGCAATCACCGATGAGGAAAGGTTGTCCAGGGAAAGGTTTTACGGAAACCTTGTATGGGTAATTGATGGCAGCGGATTCAAACGCAATTTCGATATTCTACACATGCTACCAGCGCCTGAATCGGAATTGGCGAAAGATCTAGTTTGGTTCAAAGGCTCACGCCAAATGCAAGGTGGTGCTCGCGGTCTTTTCTGGCGGAGGTCGGAAAATTCCGAAAGCACGAAAACCAATTCTGGAATGGTAATGGTTCATTGCATTGAAGAGATTCAAGACAAAGTGGGAAGCGCCTATAACGGCCATCATCAATATGATTGGATTAGATCGCGCACCACATGGCTTGATGCTACCTGTCCGGTGTATATCGATTTTGGTGATGATTGCTTGTTTCGTCTTGAGACATACGGTGATTACAAGCTCCCGTGTGTTAGGATGATCGCTAAAAGGAAATTTATTCACGATGTGTCGGTAGAAACCCATGCTCGCGATATTGCCACCCGGTTTTATCCAATCAAAAAGATGACTTAAAGGCGCCCCCAAACGGGGACCTGGCTTTAGGCGCAAGCGCCCCGAGCCGCATCAATTAAGTTCGGGGTCAGTAAGTTCGGGGTCAGAGTGACCACTATCTTGTGCGCGCCGCTGCACCCATTCTGCCATCCATCATGTCACCGATTGCAGCTCGGTAGCCAGCGCGGCCAGTCCGATAGCTTCAATGCCGTCACCAAGCGAAAAACGTTCGGTTCCTGCATAGACGACAAATCGCTTGTGGGGTTTCAAATCCGCGCTGGCGACGTGAAAGCCCTTTTCTACTTTCGGCGCGGAGCTTCGTTTAATTTCAATGGCCCATAGCCGACGATTGGGCAGCTTCAGCACAAGATCGATTTCCGCACCGGTAGAGGTGCGGTAAAAGCTTGCTTCGGTTCCTTCAGGGGCTGCGGCGATCAATGTCTCGATGACGAAGCTCTCCCATGTCTGACCGACAACAGGATGCCCCAGCAGGTCATCCTTATTCCGCAATCCCAGCAGCGCATGTGCGATCCCGGAATCACGCACGTAGACCTTTGGCGATTTTACGAGCCGTTTGCCGGCGTTTCGATGCCACGCGGGTAGCCGGCGGACCAGCAACAGATCGACGAGCAGATCGAGATAACTGGCGACGGTCTTGCCATCCACGCCCAAGCCTCGTGCAATATTGGCGGCGTTGAGCAATTCCGTCTGGTTATGCGCGAGCATTGTCCAGAAGCGGCGGAGCGTCTCCGCCGGGATGCGCGGCCCGAATTGAGAGATGTCCCTTTCCAAATAGGTTCGGATGAAATCTTCACGCCATTTGAGGCTGAGAGAATCATTAGCGGCAAGAAAGCTGGATGGAAAACCACCCCGAACCCAAAGAGTGTCCAATTCCGTTTCCGGGACTTCCAGCGCGTCGAATGGCCCAAGCTCCAAGTAGGATATGCGTCCCGCTAATGTTTCGCCGGATTGTTTCAGGAGATCGATGGCAGCAGAGCCCAATAGAAGAAAGCGGTTGGTCTTCTTCCCCCGCCTGCGTCCGCGATCGATGACGCCGCGCAAGCTTTGAAAGAGGCCAGGCATGCGATGCACTTCATCGAGGATCACCAGTTCATCTTCGTGATCCGCAAAATATTGCTCGGGGTCGGCAAGCCGCGCACGGTCAGATTGAGATTCAAGGTCGAGGTAGAGCGAGGGACGTTGCGCGCCTATTTCCAAGGACAGCGTCGTTTTTCCTACCTGCCGTGGCCCAAGGAGTCCTACGGCGGGGTAGTTATCAAGCAGGTAAATCAGTCGATTTTTCAGGCGCCTATCGATCATCCTTGCAATTATGGAGTTACAATCCAGATTTGCAAGGACTTCGTGCGCCGCGTCATGCCCTGGGACAAACCCAAATCGCTGTCCAATGATGAGGTCTCCGCCTCCGCGTCACCGATACGTGTCAATGCGGTGGCGCTTTTGAGGTACAAACTGCCCTTCGGGTCAAAGGCACGGAGCAGCCATGCAGCGCATTCTTATCGCCACTGACGGGTCTGACGGCGCGGACCGCGCGCTCACCGCAGCCGCGGAATTGGCGAAGGCGACGGGCGCCGAACTCCTCATCGTCAATGTCGAACAGGGCTATTTGTCCGGAGACATCGAGTCGATGCGCGAAGCGGAGCAGGCGAGCGCCGACGAGATTCTCTTCAGTGTCTCGGCGGAAATCCTGACGCGCGCGCAAGCAACCGCCGCCGCATTAGGAGTTACAAAAATCCGCACGCAATCGGGCTTGGGCGATGCGGTCGGTTTTATCCTGGAAGTCGCTGCGACGGAAAAGCCTGACATGATTGTGGCCGGGCGACGAGGGCGAGGCCGGCTTCTGGGCCTCCTCGTCGGTAGCGTGTCGCAGAAACTGGTGAGTCTGGCGCCCTGTATGGTTCTGGTCGTTCCGTGATTTAGACCGGCGGCCCCAGTTGCGCCGCCGGGTCGAACGCCCGGATTTGCACGCTGGCTTCCGAAAGGCGCCGGTAGAGATTGCGCCGCCGCACCAGCGGCCACCAA
>Ga0114969_10004856_pt1 | contig 10594 bp, 13 predicted proteins | sample M_130807_MF_Meta_FD_87316 | JGI IMG/M metagenome (GOLD analysis project Ga0114969, IMG submission 87316) | Freshwater microbial communities from Lake Montjoie, Canada to study carbon cycling - M_130807_MF_MetaG | ecosystem: Environmental > Aquatic > Freshwater > Lake | place: Lake Montjoie...
TCCTTACACCATGGGTTCACATAACAGTGATACTGAAGCCGAATTAATTGCAATGCGACAAAACATTGCGCCATTACTTGAGCAATATCATGTTGACCTTGTTTTGAATGGACACTCGCATGTAAACGAAAGAAGTTATTTAATAAAAGGTCACTTTGGTTTGGCAAACACATTTACTACTGCCATGAAAGTGAGCACTGCAACTAACGCCTTTACAAAATCACCTCCTTACGATGGAACCATTTATGTAGTGGCAGGTTCAGGTGGAAAAGCAGGTGGAACATCGCAAACCGGCTGGCCCATGCCGTGCATGTACTTCTCCAACAAAACCCTTAATTGCAGCGTGGTAATTGATGTAACCGGCGACAACCTTTCCTGCAAGTTCATTGCAACTGATGGAACCATTCCCGACCAATTCACCATTACTAAAACAGGAGCTGCCCGTTACAGTGCAACTGATGGAGAAAGTTTATTGGGATTAAATGTTTATCCGAACCCATCAAACGATGAGTTTACTGTGTTTTATGAGCAGATGGAGGAAGGTAATGTAACCATGAAACTGATGGATATTACAGGAAGACTAATTAGCGGAAGCGAACATGCTGTATATCAGAATGCAGGTGGATACCAAATGAATTTTAATAAAAATCAATTACAACTATCCAGCGGAATTTATCTTTTAAGCATAGCTGTTAATGAAAAACAATATGTGAAAAAGGTAATGATTCAGTAATTTATACTGCTGCTATATCGCAACCAATGTAAGAGTGCCTGCGGCGATGGCGATATATTGACCCCGTTTTCCTTTCCTTCCGCCTCGGCGCGTGTCCTCACGCGCCGAAACTTTCGGTTCGTGGGGACACGACCGAGGCGATAAAGTGAAAACACCATGCACGGGCTTGAGCGTGTTATATTTGTTTGAGCGATGAAAATATGCAACACCAACAAAGGCGGAATGAAAAAAATTCTTTTGCTCCTTATCTTTCATTTTTCACTTTTCACTTTTCATTCAAGTGCACAACAATACTGGCATCGGGTGAAAGGTGGAATAGGAACTATTGGAGGTGGTATGTCAGTGGGCTCCTTGTATAGTGATACAGTCAATAATTTATTATATGCAGGAGGTTACTTTAATATTATTGATGGTTCAATCGGATGCAGTTCTACTGCAATTTGGAATGGCTCTGATTGGTCAACCAATACAAATTTCAACTCGAATCCTTTAGCCACTACTGTTATATTTTTTCAGGGAAATGTTTTTATAGGAACTTCTAATCAAAGTAATGCTGGTAGTCTTTTAAAAAACACTGGTGGTAATAACTGGGTTACTGCCGGCAACATGAATGATGTTGTTACTTCATTATGTGTTTACCATAACAAACTCTATGTCGGTGGCGATTTCACTCAGGTTAATGGCATGCCTGCCAGCTTCATCGCCAGTTACGACGGCACAAATTGGAGTGCGCTGGGCAACGGTATTTGGTGTACACAATTTCCCGGTGATATAAGTGCCATGTGTGTATGGAATGACAAGTTAGTTGTGTGTGGCTCATTTGACCAGGCAGGTGGTCTGTCAGTTCACAGCGTTGCTGCCTGGAACGATACAACATGGAGTGCTGTGGGGGGGGGGTGTTATTGATACATTAGCGCCAACTCTCGTAGCCCAATTAAATACAATTTGTTCGCACAATGGCAGCCTGATTATTGCTGGAGATTTATCACATAATAGTTCTCAAACAGTTATAGCAAACAGAATTATTGGTTACAATGGAAATAATTGGTTTACTTTAGGGAACGGGCTCCAAGGAACTCCTAATAGTGTTTTCAGTTGGGATAGTACTTTGTATGTTGGTGGCTCATTTCAGTCGGCAGGGGGGGGTTTTAGGAACTCATTATATCGCAAAATGGAAAAACAGTACATGGGCACCTGTTAGTAGTGGATTGGAAGGTGAAACTTTTGCTTTTGCTGTTTACGATAGTATTCTTTATGCGGCGGGCATAGGATATGAAATTGACGGGAATATTGTTCCTGGTATTGTTCGCTTAATGGATTTTCCTGATACAGCATTAGCCATAAATGAAATTAAAGAAACTGAATTCACCATCTACCCAAACCCCGCAAACGAAACAGTAACAATTACAGCAGAGAATATAACAGAGATAGCTGTTTCAAATTTATTGGGCGAGATAGTTCAAAGTTTCAAGTATAAAGTTCAAAGCAATACGGCTACTATTGATATAAACAAACTGCCACAAGGTATTTATCTGTTACATGTGCAAACAACTGATGGGTGGCAAGTTGGGAAGGTGGTGAAGGAGTAAATTCAATTGATAATTAATAATGGATAATGAAATCGTGCATGTGTAGATGGAGCGGTTTATTTCGTCCCAACCGAGTCATTGCCCTGCCTTGTGCGTGTGCATTCAGGACTCGGTTGATTATGCGTGTGCGCGTTCTATTCATCCGAGTCCTTTTACCCTTTCTCAAGGCACTGCCCGAATGACTCGGATGGGACTGCGGAGCGGGCGAGAATAAAAACCGTTACACTGTTACACTCACCCATCCGCGCAGCACATTATCCATTATCAATTATCAATTCATTTCGCAATCACTTCCTTCAGCCAGTCGCGCTCCTTCGTTACATCAGCTAACTGCTGCTGCGATTCGGCAAGCTGCTGCATCAGTTCTTTTTCGCGGCGGGTGATGCGCAGGTGTTCGGGCAGCAACGAAAAATAATTTTCGAGCAGATTGGTTTGCAGGTGTATACTAATGGCTATGAGCAAACTAATGTGGTGGTCTTTGCGCCTGAGAGCCCGACTCAAAAAACTTCCATCGTTTCCCATTATTTGCGACAGGTGATGTACTGTGGTTTCATTGCGCTGTGCCAGCGCCTTCACCACCAGGTGCAGATTCACCTGCCGCGCCTGCTCAGCTATGTGTTTTTTAGTTAGTGCTCCCTTCATTTGTTTTTTCTTTTGGTTGAAATTTATTTTCAAATTTTAATTGCCTGTTGCCTTGCCGATTTAGCAAGCAGGTGGGCTTGTTTGGTTGGCTGCCATGCTTAAATGGAAAGCCGTATTGCCAGAAATGCACAACCACTTGCTGACACTGCATTGCGTAATTCAAATTATGAATCTATTTTTTCCAATAGTGCATGCGCCATTGCCATTTATGTTTCAATATAAAAAAAAATAAAACCCCGAAGCCATTCGCCGCGGGGTTTTTGTGTTGCCCTGTTATTTAACTGAAGGTGACTTTGTAAGCCCCCGTGCTCAAACCCGAATTGAGCACCATGAGCGAATCGCCGCTGGTGTGCAGGTCGGTAATGGGGTGGTTTTGCGTATCGCCCGCCGGCACCATAAGTTTTAAGCCCACCTGCGCGCCGCTCTCCATGAGCACAAACAGCAGGTCAATAGCTCCGCTATTTTCAAGCTTCAGGTTAATGCCTGAATCGTACACAATGGAGCGCACCAGTTTGCTTTCGCCGGTGCTTACAGTGCCGGTGCTCACGCTGCCGCCGCTGCTGCCCGCATCGTCAATTTTGCGGCAGGCATAGTAGCCTTCAAACAAGGTGGTAAAGTCGAACTCGAGCAGGTTCATTTCAATATCAATATCATCAACCGCGCTGTGCAGCTCGGCAATGTTGCGCTCCACAGCGCGGTTATACGAGCTGGTGTCGCCGCTGAGCATGCGCGGTGTGCCTATCAGATTGCGGAACTCACCGAGGTTGGTGTTGTGCTTGTTGTGCAGGGTGTTGGTGTAGCCGAGTGCAATAATGGCGGCTTTCACAGTGGCATCTTTGGCGGTGTCGAACACCAGTTTCGAGTTTTCGTAAAAAAAATTGTCGTCCATTTTATCGAGCTCGCTCTTGTTAAAGTTTATGCGCTCGGCCATGCGGCGGTCGGGCAGCGCCATAAAATATTTATACAGATATGGTATCACGCGGCGGGTGCTCTCGTTCAGCTCGGCGCGCTCGTCGTTTTTGGCAATGGTTTGCCCGGTGTTGTCGAGGTTGGCCTTGGTGTCGTTGCCAAGGGTTTCGTCAATCTTATCGTGCAGCGTGCCCTGCAGGGTGTTGGCCGCCACAGCAGGAGTAGCGGCAATGTCGGTAACTTTTAAAAGAAGGTAAGCATCCACTTTCTCGCACATGCTTACATAAGCTCGTTTGTTGTCGTCCATGGGGTGTTGGGGGTTTTGTGTTGCGAAAAATAAATAGCGCGCACCTTTCAGAAGTTTCGACAAATCGAAACTTTGATAAATATTTTATTCTCAAATTAGTAGCAACCAAAAACCAATTATATGAAACCTGAAGAAGCAGCAAAAGATTTCGGCAAACGATTAAAAAAACAGATTGCCGAAGGAAGGGCAACCCGATCTGAAATAATGCGACGGACAGATCTGAATGCCTCGTATCTGTCACTTATTGTGAATGGAAAAATCAACATTAAAATTGCATTGCAAAACCTCATCATCATCGATGGGCTGCAAATGAAACTTTCCGAATTTTATATGGATTAGAAAAAAAACGCGGAGTGTAATAGTTTGGTTTTTTTCATCTCAATACTTCACGACCCGGCTGCAATCCTAAAGGTGATTGTTGGCAAGTTGGGAAGGAATGAATAGTGAACAGTGTATAGTGAATAGTGAAATGATTGTCGTTTCAAAAAAAAGCTTGCTGGTGAAAACACCATGCAAGGGCTTGAGCGTGTTATATTTGTTTGAGCGATGAAAATATGGAACACCAACAAAGGCGGAATTGAATAAAGATGAAAAAAATAATTTTTATCGCACTGATTTTTCTTTCTTCAGGTTTTTTTGCTCAATCGCAGAGTTACCAATACTATCAATGGGAGGGATTTAATCCGGGTATATTTTGTAACGATTCATCCGCTTCTACCTGTCAAATATTAAACTTTGAAGTAGATACATTAAGGAATGTGCTTTGGATATTCGGTGATTTTGAAGGTGCGGGCACTGTAAATTCAAAATTCATTGTTGGCTATCAGAACAATCAGTTTATAACATTTCCAGATACATTTCAGACTTATAGCCATTCAAATGATTACTTATTTTATCAGGGAAATTTAGTTGGTTGTTTAGCAGGAGGAGTTTGGTCGTATGATTTGAATTCACATCAATTCACAACAATTGGTCTTTTTCCCACCTCCATTAATGACGGAGGACTAAGCCTTGCAGAATACAATGGTGATTTATATGTGGGTGGACAATTCTCGGCAATAAAAGGTCCTACCGGAGGATGGATTCCGGCACAAGGGATTGCAAGGTGGGACGGCACAAACTGGAATGCGCTTGGTATTGGTTTATCTTATGCAGGAACACCTGTTGTCAATGTCATGGTAGTTTACCAAAACAAACTTTTTGCAGGTGGTATGTTTACTATTGGAGCTGATACAGCATGGAATATTGCCCAATGGGATGGCACAAACTGGAATAACTTATGGAACGGAACAGGCGGATATGGAACTAATAACTTTTCAAATAATCATTGGTCGGCAGAAATACAGGATATGGAAATATTTCAAAACAAATTATACATCATTGGTAATTTTGATTCCATCTGTGGCATACCCGCTCACCTTGCTTATTGGGATGGAATAAACTGGACAGGAACGAGTTATCCTCAACATGCTTTACGATTTAAGTCCTTCTTAAATCACCTAATAATTTTTACAAATGATAATGGGTTGCAAATGAGTTGGTGGGAAAATAATCAGATGATTCAAATGTCACCTGGTTTTGATAATAATTATGTTGGAGAAATGGAGACATTTAAGGATACTTTATATGTAGCGGGTGGATTCTTATCTTCTGGAAGTACTCCTCTCTTTCGACTTGCAAGGTTAGTGTATGATAGTACCGGAGTTGGAATAAACGAAATAAAAAATGGGGAGGATAAAATACAGGTATATCCTAATCCTGCAAACGAAACAGTAACAATTACAGCAGAGAATATAACAGAGATAGTAGTTTCAAATTTATTGGGCGAGATAGTTCAAAGTTCAAAGTATAAAGTTCAAAGCAATACGGCTACTATTGATATAAGCAAACTACCGCTAGGCATTTACCTGCTGCGTGTGCAAACCAATAATGGGTGGCGAGTTGGCAAGGTGGTGAAGGAATAAATTCAATTGATAATTGATAATTAATAATGGATAATGAAATCGTGCATGTGTAGATGGAGCGGGTTAGTAAAAGAAGAGAGATGCTTCGTTCATCAGTATCACAGTTAATATAAAAAAACAAGGGCCGCCTCTTCCGAAGCAGCCCTTGCAAAATTTATTTAACCAATAACTAAATTATTCTTCGGTTGTTCCTTCAGCCTTATCAGCTTTCGGAGCATCAGTTTTCTTGGCAGCACCACCGGCACGACGAGTGCGCTTTTTAGGTTCCGCAGCAGTAGCAGTTTTTGTTCTGGCAGATTTACCAGGAGACAAACTAAAATCAACCAGCTCAATTAATGCCATATCTGCAGCATCACCACGGCGAGGAGCAATTTTTATAATGCGGGTATATCCTCCGGGGCGGGTTCCTATTTTTTCAGCAATTTCACCAAACAAAGTTTTAATGCTTTCCTTATCCTGCAGGTAAGCAAAACACATACGACGGTTGTGAGTAGTGTTTTCTTTTGTGCGGTTAATTAATGGCTCAATGTAAGTGCGTAATGAGCGCGCCTTAGCCTGAGTGGTAAATATCTGCTTGTTCAGAATTAATGCGTTCGCAAGGTTCTTCATTAAAGCCTTACGGTGCGAAGCGGTTCTTCCGAGGTGATTAACTTTATGTCCGTGTCTCATTACTAATTATCTGTATTTAACTATTAATCTTCAATCTTGAATTTAGAAAGATCCATTCCGAAATGAAGTCCTTTCTCATTAATCAATGCCTCAATTTCCATCAAACTCTTACGACCGAAGTTACGGAATTTCAATAATTCGTTGGTATCGTATTTTACCATTTCGGCCAAGCTGCCAATTTTAGCCGCTTTCAAACAATTGTATGCACGAACACTCAAATCCAAATCCTCCAACGGAGTTTTTAATAATTTGCGCATGTGCATTACATGTTCGTCCACTACATCTTCTTCAACCTTTTCTTTTGTATCAAAAGAAATATTCTCATCAGAAATCAACATCAAGTGCTGAATCAAAATCTTAGCAGCTTCTTTTATTGATTCTTCAGGATGAATGGTTCCGTCAGTGGTAATTTCTATAATCAGTTTTTCGTAATCGGTTTTCTGCTCAACACGGGTATTTTCAACTGCATATTTTACATTCTTTATCGGAGTGTAAATAGCATCTGTTGCAATAGTTCCAAGTGGCGCTTCTTTTAATTTCTGATCTTCAGCAGGAAGATAACCTCTGCCTTTTGATACATTCAATTCAATATCAAACTTTACATTTTTCTCCAAATGACAAATCACTAAATCAGGATTCATGATTTTGAAACCAGAAGTTGATTTTTCAATATCACCTGCAGTGAATTCATCTTTACCTTTTACCGAAACTAATATCTTTTCAGATGAAATTTCTTCATCACTTACTTTTTTGAAACGAACTTGTTTCAAGTTCAAAATGATTTCAGTAACATCTTCAGTAACACCTTTAATGGTGCTGAATTCATGTTCTACTCCGCTGATACGAACTGCGTTGATAGCGTATCCTTCTAAAGAAGAAAGAAGCACACGGCGAAGCGCGTTTCCGATGGTTACACCGAATCCCGGCTCCAACGGACGGAATTCAAAAAATCCTTCGAAGTCAGTTGCCTTCTGAAGAACAATTTTGTCTGGTTTTTGGAAAGTGAGTATGCTCATTATGCTTTTATGTATTTATTCAATTAATGGTTTACTTAGAGTACAATTCAACAATCAGTTGCTCCTTAATGTTTTCAGGAATCTGATCGCGTTCAGGGAAGCTGAGGAATGTACCTTTCATTGAATCGCCATTCCATTCTAACCATGGGAAGCGACTGGTATTTTTAACATTCAAAGATGCTGCAATCGCAGGATGCGTTTTAGAATTATCTCTAACCCCAACAACATCACCGGCTTTTAGTGAAAACGAAGGAACATTTACTGATCTTCCGTTAACTGTAATATGACGATGAGAAACCAACTGACGAGCTCCGCGACGAGTAGGTGCAATTCCTAAACGATATACGGTGTTGTCTAAACGGCTTTCCAATAATTTCAATAAGTTTTCACCTGTAACACCTTTTTTGCGAACCGCTGTTCCGTATGTTTTAGCAAACTGACGCTCCAACAAGCCATAAGTCAGTTTTGCTTTTTGCTTTTCTTTTAATTGCGTACCGTATTCTGAACCTTGCTTTCTTCTTTTAGAAGTACCGTGCATTCCGGGAGCATGAGGCTTTCTTTCAAGAGCTTTGCTGAAACCCATAATAGGTTCACCAAACTTTCTTGCAACTTTTGATTTAGGACCGAGATATCTTGCCATGAGATTATTATTACTGTTTGTGGTTGAAAGGTATTATACTCTTCTCTTTTTAGGAGGGCGACAACCGTTGTGCGGCATTGGAGTAATATCGCGAATTATAGTAACATCAATTCCTGAAGAACCGATTGCACGAATAGCTGCTTCGCGACCTGAACCAGGACCTTTCACGAAAACTTCTACTTTGCGAAGACCAGAATCATGCGCAACTTTAGCAGCCTCTGATGAAGCCATTTGAGCTGCATAAGGAGTGTTTTTCTTTGAACCTCTGAAGCCAACTTTTCCAGCTGAACTCCAAGAGATAACATTTCCATTCTTGTTTGTAAAAGCAATAATAATATTGTTAAAACTTGCCTGAATGTGTGCTACTCCTTCCGGATCAGCTTTGATGGTTCTTTTTTTTGCGCCTACTTTTTTTGCGTCTGCCATTTCTTATTTTTTATTCATTGTTAGTTGAAATTAATCATCTAACAGGTTTTATTTTTTAGCTGCTACTTTTTTCTTTCCTGCTACTGTCTTACGCTTTCCTTTACGGGTGCGGGAGTTAGTACGGGTGCGCTGACCACGAACAGGTAATCCTTTACGATGGCGAATGCCACGGTAAGAACCAATGTCCATCAAACGCTTAATATTCAATTGAATTTCTGAACGAAGAGCACCTTCAACTTTATAGTCTTCAGTGATTGTAGTACGAATTCCGTTAAGGTCATTATCGTCCCAATCTTTTACTTTTTTTTCAGGATCAACTCCTGCTTTCAAAAGTATTTTGCGGCCCGCTGAACGACCTATTCCAAATAAATACGAGAGACCTATATCGCCTCTTCTGTTTTTTGGTAAATCAACACCTGCTATTCTTGCCATTGATGGTTTATGGTTTTTTTAACCTTGTCTTTGTTTAAAACGGGGATTCTTTTTGTTAATCACATACAGTTTGCCTTTCCGACGAACTATTTTGCAATCGACACTACGCTTTTTTATTGCTGCTCTTACTCTCATTGCTACTATTATTTAAAACGATAAGTAATTCTGCCTCTTGTTAAATCGTAAGGACTCATTTCTACCGAAACTTTATCTCCCGGCAAAATGCGTATGTAGTGCATGCGCATTTTTCCTGAAATTGTGGCCAAAATTTCGTGCCCGTTCTCCAGTCTGACTCTAAACATTGCGTTCGACAACGCTTCTGTTATTGTTCCATCCTGTTTAATCAGGTCTTGTTTTGCCATCCGATTTGGTAATAATGAAGCCTCCCTTTAAAAAGAGGGGACGCAAAAGTAAAAAGTTAATTGATATTAACAAGTTAATGTTTAAAGAAATGAAGGTATTTTCTAATGCAGCAACTATTAGCAAAATACCCATCTTTCAATAAATGACTTCAATCCTATTCTATTACGGTTTTTTTACTGTTTTTTTCTTCTTTGGCTCAGCAAATTTGAAGGTATAACCAATATGAGGATAAATGATGTCAGTATAGGAATTAAAAGGAGTGCCTGAATCATTTGACAAATCAACATTATCAGGATTGTTTGGGTCAAAAGTTCCTGTTCCTGCCCAATTTACAGTCCATTCTTTAATTTGATCTTTATTGAAATAAGTAGCTTTTCCACCCCATGTATAATCAACACCAAGTTCAATACATCCATTACCAACCTCAATTAATAATCCTGCTCCGCCACCATATGCATATGTTAAATCATCAATTGCTTTGGCAGTATTAATAATGTTATTATCCTGATCTGAAGTGAAAAATCTTTTTTCAGTTTCATCAGTAATTGTGGTACGGGTTGATAAATAGTTTAATCCGCCGGAAATCTGAACAAATGGCTTTACATATTCTGTCGGAAAAACAAACCGTGTTTTGAATATCCAGTTTGATAAATTGTTGGTTGTTTCTACCCCTAACTTTACAGGAATTGAACTGATAACAGTTGTACCAGCCTTTACCTGCAAATCATTTTCGATGATTTGATTTTTTGTTCCCATTAAATTATAGTTATATCCGATGCCGAGGTATAACGGAAAATCAGGATTCACTTTAAACATTAAATCCAAACCAAGCCCTAAATGAAAATCATCTGTGTTATCGGCAAAGGATGCTTGTGGTATTCCTCCGAGCAATGAGATATTGAAA
>Ga0114969_10004858_pt1 | contig 10592 bp, 10 predicted proteins | sample M_130807_MF_Meta_FD_87316 | JGI IMG/M metagenome (GOLD analysis project Ga0114969, IMG submission 87316) | Freshwater microbial communities from Lake Montjoie, Canada to study carbon cycling - M_130807_MF_MetaG | ecosystem: Environmental > Aquatic > Freshwater > Lake | place: Lake Montjoie...
CCAGTGTTGGAAATGTTCTGGCTGTTGCACCAGATCCAGCATCATCTGACGCAGCGCATCTACTTCCTGCGGCAATACGTTGGCCGGATGATCGCGCAGAGTCATGTCCGGATCGCTGTAGCGCTGGCTGCCCAGATCTCGTGCCAGTACGTAATCGGCAAAGCCGCTGACCAGTTCACGGCCATTCGGGGCGCGGAAACCTACGGAGTAGTTGAGCGAGTTTTCCTGCGAATAGCCCTCGTGCGGGAAGCCCGGTGGGATATACAGAATATCACCCGGTTCCATCTCTTCATCAATGATGGCGTCGAAAGGTTCGACCTGAAGCAAGTCTGGATGCGGACTGTGCTGTTTCATCGGCACTTTCTCACCCACGCGCCAGCGACGACGGCCAGTGCCCTGAATAATGAAGACGTCGTATTGATCAAGATGCGGGCCTACGCCACCGCCCGGCACAGAGAACGAAATCATCAGATCGTCCATACGCCAGTCTGGCAGTTTGCGGAACGGGCGCATCAGCGCGCTGGAGGGCTCATGCCAGTGATCGACCGCCTGCACCAGCAATGACCAGTTGGTTTCGCCCAGATGATCGAAGCTTTCGAAGGGGCCATGCGCAACCTGCCAACGGCCATCCTGGTGGCTGACCAAGCGGCTGTCTACTTCGTTTTCCATTGCGAGTCCGGCCAACTCATCCGGGGAGATCGGATCGATAAAATTTTTGAAGCCGCGCTTCAGGATCACCGGGCGTTTTTGCCAGTAACGTTGTAAAAAGTCGTTCCAGTCCAGATCTAATTGATAATCCATGTTCTATTCCAGGATTGAGTGAGCTTGGGGGGATTATAACGGAAGTTAGGCCCCATGGATCGGGGCCTGAACGACAGAATTTATTCGTGATGGTGGGAGTCATGCTGGCGGGCGAAGGTCACTTCCATGCGAGCCCCACCCAGCGGGCTGTCGCTGATGGTAATGTGGCCGTCATACTGTTCGATAATCTCGGCAGCTACCGATAAACCCAGGCCCTGACCAGGGCGCAGGGTATCGACGCGCTGGCCGCGCTGGAAGATCAGTTCACGTTTGCTCTCAGGGATACCAGGGCCATCGTCATCAATCACAATGGTCAGGTATTTGTCAGAATGCAGCGACGTGATCTCCACAAACTCCAAGCAGTATTTGCAGGCGTTTTCCAGCACGTTGCCCATCACTTCCATAAAGTCGTTTTTCTCGCCCATAAAAGTCACTTCAGGCGAGATATCCAAGGTGATCACCACCCCTTTGCGTTGGTAGACCTTATTCAGCGCCAGAGCGAGGCTGTCGAGCAGGGCTGATACCGAATGGATCTCGCGCGTCAGCACGGTTTGACCCGAATTGATACTGGCCCGGTGTAGATAATAACCAATCTGCTGTGAAATACGGCCGATCTGCTCAAGCATGATCGGCTCCGCTTCTTCGATGGTGGTCTGCTTGCCGGAACGCAGTGAGCGCAGCGTGGTTTGCAGCACCGCTAGCGGGGTTTTCAGGCTGTGGGTAAGGTCTGACAGCGTGGTGCGATATTTGGTGTAACGCTGCCGTTCATTGCGCAGCAGAATATTGAGGTTACGTACCAGCCCGCGCAGTTCACTGGGGAGGTTTTCATCCAACTGTTCGCGTTCGCCATTCTCCAACTGACCGACCTGGCTCACCAGCGCCTTGATGGGCCGCAGGCTCCAATAGGCCGCCAGCCACAGCAGTGGCACCACCAGCAGCAGATTAGCCAGCAAGACGTAGCTGAACCATTCCCATACCACGTCTGAGCGCTGTAGTTCCTGTGGGATACTGTCTACCACCACAATGGTCAACGCTGGCAGGCGCGAAGTGGCGGCGTAGGTATTGACGGCCACCGAGTGAGTCAGGGCATTCTGATCGGCGTCATCGTAATCTTTCAGTTGATCCTGGGCTTTAGGGTTATTGCCCAACACTTCGCTACTGATGCGGGTATCGGTATCAATCTCATAAAAACCCGACTCTTCCAGCCAGCTTTTCTGGATCAGCTTTTCTAGTTTCGGTACTTGGCGCTGGCTCCACAGCAGGTTGCCTTTGTCGTCATAGATAAACACCAGCGTCGGGGAGTTGAGGTCAAGATCGGGTGGAATGGCGATGGTCAGCTTCTGTTCTTTCCATTGCGCCAAGCTGAAAAACAGGTTGCTCTCGCCGCGCAGCAGGCGGAAAGCGGTTTTATCAAAGCTGACGATATAGCCCACTACCGCCACCAACCCATAGGATAACGATAGCGCCAGGATTACCCCGGCGGTGGCCATCAGAAAACGGGCGCGCAGCGAGAAGGGCTTTTTATCCTTTTTGAACATGATGTTCACTTAGCATCAAAGCGATAGCCCTGACCACGCACGGTCGTGATCACTTCCTGTGGATATTCCGCTTGCAGTTTCTTACGCAGGCGGCCCATCAGTACGTCAATGGTGTGGCTCTCGCGCAGCTCGGCATCCGGGTAAAGTTGCAGCATCAGCGAATCTTTGCTCACCACTTTACCCGCGTTACGGATCAGGGTTTCGATGATGGTGTACTCAAACGCCGTCAGCTTGATTTGCTGTTCGTTAACGCTTAACTCGCGGCGCGAAAGGTCGATCTGGAAGGGCGGCAGGACGATCACCTGTGAGGCCAGGCCGCTGTTGCGGCGCATCAGCGCTTGCATACGGGCGATCACCTCTTCCAAGTGGAAGGGTTTGGTGACGTAATCATCGGCACCGGCTTCCAGCACGGCGACTTTGTCTTGCCAGCTTTCACGGGCGGTCAACACCAGAATGGGCAAATTCATCTGGTGGGCGCGCCAGCGGCGGATTAGGCTCAGGCCGTCTTCCCCTGGCAGGCCGAGATCGACGATGGCAATATCAGGCGCATGTTCCTGCAAAAAATAATCAGCCTCTTTGGCGTCTTCCGCCGCATCCACCTGATGCCCCATTTCGCGCATCTGCACGGAGAGGTGGTGACGCAATAGACCATTATCTTCAATAACCAGTACTCGCATGGGACAGACTCCTGTAAATATGCGGGTGAAGTTCCGACTACCCAGAGCACGCTAAGTTATGGTAGGTATAACCCGTTGATGCCGCAGGCGGTTAATTGGAAATCCGTGTTATCACACAATGGGATGCGGCAATTATCGGCAGTAGGTAATAAACGCAGGATAAACAGCATAGAGACAAAGGTAAACCAAACTTAAACGAAGGGGTTGCTTTCGAACCCAACATAGTCAAATTTGCACCAATCAGGTGGAAGACGTTTATGGTGATAAATCAATATGGTCAGCCGGTGGGGGATCCATTACCGCAGTGGCAACCGCGGATACGGCCGACCGGTGCAACCTTGACCGGTAAGTTTTGCCACCTCGTTGCATTAGACGCCGAGCGAGATTTTGCCGCGCTATTCAATGCGTACCAGCAAGCAGCGGATGGCCGCGATTGGACCTATCTTATGGGCGAGCGGCCCGAAAGCTTGCCGGAAATGCGTGCTCATTTGGCAAAGCTCGAAGCCAATACGGGTCTGGCGAATCTGGTGGTGATCGACTCGCATAGTCAAATGCCGGTAGGAACGGTGGCTTTTATGCGTATTGAAGAGGCGAGCGGCGTGTTGGAGATTGGCCACGTCAACTGGTCACCGCTGATGAAGCAGCGCTCTTGTGCCACAGAGGCGATTTACCTGATGTTACGCTACACCTTTGACGAATTGGGTTATCGCCGCTGTGAATGGAAGTGTGACAGCCTGAATGAGCCATCCCGGCAGGCGGCGCTGCGTTTCGGGTTCTGCTATGAGGGGCGATTTATGAAAGCCCTGGTGACCAAAGGGCGCAGCCGTGATACCGACTGGTTTGCGATGACCGAAGATCGTTGGCCCGCAGTGCGTACCGCGTTCGAACAGTGGTTGGATAAGAATAATTTTACCGCCGACGGGCAGCAGAAACAGCGGTTGCAGGCGTTTATGCCGTAAAAAATTGAGGCGACTGAAAAGCCGCCTCATTAGTCTTGCCGCGAGCTTATTTCAGCTCATTAACCATGCTGGTGGCACGGCCAATGTAATTGGCGGGGGTCATGGCTTTCAGGCGGGTTTTCTCTTCTTCCGGCAGTTCCAGGCTGTCGATAAACGCCTGCATACCGGCCGCATCCACGCGTTTGCCACGGGTCAGTTCTTTAAGCTTCTCGTAGGGCTTTTCGATGCCGTAACGGCGCATCACCGTCTGGATTGGTTCAGCCAGCACTTCCCAGTTGTGATCCAGTTCGTCCAGCAGGTGCGCCTGATTCACTTCCAGCTTGCTGATGCCTTTCAGGGTGGCCTGATAGGCGATCAGTGCATAACCCAGGCCGACGCCCAGGTTGCGCAGCACGGTGGAGTCGGTCAGATCGCGCTGCCAGCGGGAAACCGGCAATTTGCTCGCCAGGTGGCCCATCACGGCATTAGCCAGGCCCAGATTGCCTTCGGAGTTCTCGAAGTCGATCGGGTTAACCTTGTGCGGCATGGTGGAGGAACCAATTTCACCGGCAATGGTTTTCTGTTTGAAGTGATTGAGGGCGATGTAACCCCAGATATCGCGGTCAAAGTCGATCAGAATGGTGTTGAAACGCGCGATGCAGTCGAACAGCTCGGCGATATAGTCGTGCGGTTCGATCTGGGTGGTGTACGGGTTCCAGGTAATGCCCAGCGAAGTGACAAACTCCTCGCTGAAACGGTGCCAGTCCACTTCCGGGTAAGCCACGATGTGAGCGTTGTAGTTGCCCACGGCGCCGTTGATTTTCCCCAGGATCTCAACGCGTTCCAACTGACGGAACTGACGCTCCATACGGTAAGCCACGTTAGCGAACTCTTTACCGACGGTGGAAGGGGTCGCTGGCTGGCCATGGGTGCGGGACAGCAGCGGAATGTCGCGGTATTCCAGCGCCAGCCCTTTGAGTGCATCAATGATTTTGCGCCAGAACGGCAGCACCACGTCCTGACGCGCCGTTTGCAGCATCAGCGCGTGTGACAGGTTGTTGATGTCCTCTGAAGTACAGGCGAAGTGGATAAACTCCGATACCGCCTGTAGGGCAGGGACGGCTTCCACCTTTTCTTTCAGGAAGTATTCAACCGCTTTCACATCGTGGTTGGTGGTGCGTTCAATGGTTTTAATGCGCTGTGCGTCTTGTTCGCTGAATTCTGCGACGATTTTATCAAGGTAAGCGTTTGCGTCGGCATCAAAAGCCGGAACTTCCTTGATTTGTGTGCAGGCAGCCAGTTTTTGCAGCCAACGTACTTCAACCTGCACGCGGAATTTCAGCAAACCGTATTCGCTGAAAATGGTGCGCAGTGCGCTGACTTTATCACCGTAGCGTCCGTCAACGGGGGAAACGGCGGTCAGTGAGGATAATTCCATCGGTAGCAACTCCTGGGATCGATTAACAATGAGCAACGATATTTTGCGCCTGTTTGAACAGACGATTACGGGAAAACATTAATTGCAGGCGGCTGCCGCCAACCTGTTGCCACAGCACCGCAGCACGAATGCCTGCGAGCAGCGTGGCGCGCACCTTGGCCTGCACCTGCGGATTTTGCAGGATAGCGGGTGATCCGGTCACCTGAATACGCGGCCCCAGCGGTGCCACCACGTCGACATAAATACCGGCCAACGCGCTGATGATGGTGTCTGACTCCAGCTCAAAATGCGCCAGTTGGCGCTCTAACTGGCTCAGGCGATCGCCGAGGGTATTCATCGCCGATTTGTTGGCATTCAGCTTACGCTCCAACACCATCAGGCTGATGGTGTAACGGGTTAGCTCGGCAGCCGGGCCTTTATTGTTGGCATTGAGCACGCCCATTAGCGTCTCAAGGCCCATTTTCAGGTTACGCTCTTCGCCACCGAATACCGCCAGCGTAGAAGGGGGATCCATCTGCAACAGGCTGCTCAGCGAGGTGTGAAACGCTTCGCGATCGGCTTGCCCTTCGTGCGCCAGTTGCTGTACCAAGCGCGCTGACTGGCTGATTCCAGCCATCGCCAACGTGATGTCGTAATAATTCTTCGCCACGATTACTCCTGTAAGCGTTGTTCGATAATGCCGCCGCCCAGGCAAATATCGCCGAGATAGAACACGGCGGATTGGCCTGGGGTCACGGCAGCAACCGGTTCGTCGAAGCGTACTTCAATACGCTCTGCGTCGATCGGCGTGACGGTGCAGGGAATGTCTTGCTGGCGATAACGGGTCTTCACCGTGCAACGCAGGGCTGCCGTCAGTGGCTGACGATCGACCCAGTGCAGCTGTTGGGCGATCAGGCCAGTGGACATCAGGCGCGGATGATCGTGGCCTTGGGCAACGATCAGAATATTGTCGGCAACGTCTTTATCCACCACATACCACGGGTCTTCGCTGCTGTCTTTCATCCCGCCAATGCCCAGCCCTTTACGCTGGCCGAGGGTGTGATACATCAACCCCTGGTGTTCACCGATGGTCTGGCCGTCAACGCTGACGATCGGGCCGGGTTGCGCAGGCAGGTAGCGGCCGAGGAAGTCGCGGAATTTACGTTCGCCGATAAAACAGATGCCGGTGGAATCTTTTTTCTTGGCGGTGACCAGCTCCAGTTGTTCCGCGATGCGGCGCACTTCCGGTTTTTCCAGCTCGCCCACCGGGAACAGGCTTTGTGCTACCTGCTCGTGGCTGAGGGTATAGAGGAAATAGCTCTGGTCTTTGTTGCCATCGATGCCGCGCAGCAGGCGGCTTTTACCGTCAACGTACTGGCGGCGCACATAGTGGCCGGTAGCGATGTAATCTGCCCCCAGATCTTCTGCGGCAAATTCCAGGAACGCTTTGAATTTGATCTCTTTATTACACAGGATGTCCGGGTTTGGCGTGCGCCCCGCTTTATATTCTTCGAGGAACAGTTCGAACACGTTATCCCAGTATTCGGCGGCGAAGTTCACCGTGTGCAGCTCAATGCCAAGTTTGTCGCAAACCGCTTGCGCATCGGCCAAATCGGTGGCGGCTGAACAGTATTCCTCATCATCGTCCTCTTCCCAATTCTTCATAAACAGCCCAGCGACCTGATAGCCCTGTTGCTGTAACAGATAGGCAGTAACGGAAGAGTCGACACCGCCGGACATCCCGACGATTACTTTTTTCTGGCTGTTGTCTGACATGGGGATCTCACGAACTTGAACACATGACTGTGTGATAAAAAACAAGCGCAGTACTTTACCATGTTGGCCGCCTGCGCGCACGGCACTTATATGTTGTCTATGCCGTCAAAATGGCCAGTTGAAGCTGGCGACCAGTGACAAAGGATAACGCTCCGGCTGCTGATAACAGCGAATGCTCTCGGCAACCAGCGGGGAACGCAGGTTGCTGGCGGAAGAAATCTCTTCGGCGGTCAGCCACAGGCAACGATCGATATCGCTGTCATGCGGCTCGGTGGGCAACGGGCTTTCCAGTTCAATCACAAAGCTGAAGCGCAGAAACGGCGTGCTGTCCGGTGCGATCCACTGATGCATGCGCAGGAACGCCTGCGGCGTGGCGCGAATGCCTGTTTCTTCCCACAGCTCGCGTTCGGCGGCCTGGATCAGCGTTTCATCCGCCTCCAAATGGCCTGCCGGCTGATTCCACAAGGCTTTGTGATTGATGGTTTCTTCGACGATCAAAAATTTACCGGCGGCATGAACCACGCAGGCAACGGTGACGTGTGGTTTGAACATGGTGGTTCCTCTAGTGGTTACAGCGAATCAAGAGATTGCCATTCACCGGGCTGCAATGTACCCAAGGAAAGGTTCCCCATACTGTAGCGAATCAGGCGCAGGGTAGGGAAGCCGATATGTGCCGTCATGCGTCGCACCTGGCGGTTGCGGCCTTCATACAAGGTGATTTTCAACCAGCAGGTCGGTATGGATTTGCGCTCGCGGATTGGCGGGTTGCGTGGCCATAACCACTGAGGCTCGTCCACAAGCTCCAGGCCAGCGGGCAACGTTGGGCCATCTTTTAACGTCACGCCTGTGCGTAATTGCGCCAAATCGCTGTCCTGCGGCTCGCCTTCGACCTGCACGTAATACACTTTACCGGTACGCTTACCCGGTTGTGTCAGTTGCGCCTGCAACTTGCCGTCATTGGTAAGCACCAGTAACCCTTCGCTGTCGCGATCAAGGCGCCCGGCCGCATAGACGTCGGTAAAGGGAATGAACGCTTTCAGCGTGGTACGCCCGGCTTCGTCAGTAAATTGCGGCAATACATCAAAAGGTTTGTTGAATAACACAATACGGCGCGGCCCCTGCGGCGCTGCGCGAGCGGCGGGTTTGGCTGGGCTGAATCGTTTAACTTGGTGATTTTTAACAGGGAATTTATTCATAGTCGTTGATATTACGGATGATAGGCGCATTATAACCGAATCCGTTTCGGATTGGCGCGGACTGAATATTCAAGTAGTATTGACACGCATCTTACAAAGCATTAACAAAAATTGCGCTTGAAGAATGAAGGAGAGGTTGATGGAAAGCAAAGTAGTTGTTCCGGCAGAAGGTAAAAAGATTACGGTTGATGCCCAGGGTAAACTGGTTGTTCCGCCTAACCCGATCATCCCGTTCATCGAAGGTGACGGTATCGGTGTCGATGTTACCCCTGCTATGATTCACGTGGTTGATGCAGCAGTAAAAAAAGCCTACCACGGCGAACGTAAAATCTCCTGGATGGAGATTTACACTGGTGAGAAATCCACCCACGTTTATGGGAAAGACGTGTGGCTGCCGGACGAAACACTGAGTCTTATCCGTGACTACCGCGTTGCTATCAAAGGCCCGCTGACCACTCCGGTTGGTGGCGGCATCCGCTCCCTGAACGTTGCCCTGCGTCAGCAGCTCGATCTGTATGTGTGCCTGCGCCCGGTGCGTTACTACCAGGGCACGCCAAGCCCGGTAAAACAACCTGAACTGACTGATATGGTGATCTTCCGTGAAAACGCCGAAGACATCTACGCTGGTATCGAATGGAAAGCCGGTTCAGCAGAAGCTGACAAAGTGATCAAATTCCTGCGCGATGAAATGGGCGTGAAGAAAATTCGCTTCCCAGAGCAGTGCGGTATTGGCATCAAGCCATGTTCTGAAGAAGGCACCAAACGCCTGGTACGTGCGGCGATCGAATATGCGATCACCAACGACCGTGATTCTGTGACCCTGGTTCACAAAGGCAACATCATGAAGTTCACCGAAGGTGCCTTCAAAGATTGGGGCTACGAACTGGCGCGTGAAGAGTTTGGTGGTGAATTGATCGATGGTGGCCCATGGCTGAAGATCAAGAACCCAAATACGGGCAAAGAGATCGTGGTTAAAGACGTGATCGCCGATGCATTCTTGCAGCAAATCCTGCTGCGCCCGGCGGAATACGACGTTATCGCCTGTATGAACCTGAACGGTGACTATATTTCTGACGCCCTGGCCGCACAGGTTGGTGGTATCGGTATTGCCCCTGGTGCCAACATCGGTTCCGACTGTGCGCTGTTTGAAGCTACCCACGGCACTGCGCCTAAGTATGCTGGCCAGGATAAAGTGAACCCAGGTTCCATCATACTGTCCGCTGAGATGATGCTGCGTCATATGGGCTGGTTCGAAGCGGCTGATCTGATTGTTAAGGGCATGGAAGGTGCGATTGCTGCCAAGACCGTGACCTATGACTTCGAACGCCTGATGGAAGGCGCTAAGCTGCTGAAATGCTCAGAGTTTGGCGACGCTATCGTTAAACACATGTAATGCTGCTTAGGCGTTAAATGATTACGGGAGCTTATGGCTCCCGTCTGTTTTTCCTCCTCCAAAAATTCTTCTGCAAAACCCCTGCAAAACTCTTCTGCAAAACGGTATGAAAAGTGAGCTATTTTCATCCTCCTACCTCCTATACGCTGCACATCAAAGGTAAGCCGGTGCGGATTTATGCCGTAAACATTCCGGTTACTGGCGTGACTTTGGGTAAGGCCACAACCTCTTTGGCTTTCGGTACCAGTCTCACGTTAACCCCAACGATCGCACCAGCCTCAGCGACCAATCATGGGTTAACGTGGACATCCTCTGCGCCGGGTAATGTCATGGTATCCAATAAAGGCGTTATCACCGGCCTTGCTGCGGGCACCTCAACGATCACCGTTAAGACCACGGACGGCGGGGAAACCGCTACGTGTGTCGTGACTGACACAGCCTAATAGGAGCATTACCAAATGGTAGGAAAAAAACTGAATCTTAAGGCGTTGCCGGTCGAAGAATGGGAAGGGGCCACTGTGATTTTGCGCGAGTCCTCTCCGGAAAGCTGGGGGCTCTGGCTGATTAACTTACTACGCTATGCGTAGGTAGTTAAGTTTGTAGGGTTTTGCCAATCAGTTGATCTCTGCTACGATATTCTCACACCAAATAAAGAAAGGGGATTTTATGTATTACGGGGATTCAAGTGAGTTTGCCGTTGCATTTTTATATTTTGTAATTTCATCATTTATTATCTTTTTCATAATTAGATATGCAGTTATGGCTAAGAGCCTATCCCAATAGGATTTTATTCCAGACAATGATGCTGCATGCAAAATGCAGCATCGCCTCGTAGTTTTCGACCTTTTTCTCCCAA
>Ga0114969_10004859_pt1 | contig 10591 bp, 9 predicted proteins | sample M_130807_MF_Meta_FD_87316 | JGI IMG/M metagenome (GOLD analysis project Ga0114969, IMG submission 87316) | Freshwater microbial communities from Lake Montjoie, Canada to study carbon cycling - M_130807_MF_MetaG | ecosystem: Environmental > Aquatic > Freshwater > Lake | place: Lake Montjoie...
AAAGCTAAGCGGCTTGTTGGATAATGTGGTCTCCAATCTTTTCATTGCATGGGCTGAAGAGATTCATCAGCAAATTTTGAATAGGGAAGCGGCGCTCCAGCTTTTAAGGAAAGACATTATTGCATTAAGAAAAACAATAGCATTAAAAAAATCTGTTATTTATTTTGCCGAAAATCAGTATGTAAAAATGATTGCCAAGTTCAATGATCAAATTATTTATTTGGGTAATGAATTTTCGATATGGTCAAAAGCCACAGTTGAAAAATTTGCATTAATTGTTGTTTAATTTTTAGTTAAACAAGTTGGTTAATTTTTTTTCTTCCAGGATGATGATTTTACCCTCCTTAATTTCAATTAATTTTTCAGATTTAAAATCACTTAGGGTTCTGATTAAATTTCAGTGGCAGTCCCAGCAATATTCGCTAAATCCTCTCTGGAAATTGATATTGAAAAATTTCCTTCTTCTTTACTAGCATATTTCTTTTTCAAAGTCAATAATGCGTCAGCCACACGTTTTCTTAGGCTGTGATAAGCCAATGCAACTAGTTGTTGTTCCTTTTCGGAAATGTTATTGGCCAATAGCTTAATCACTTTTAAAGCGATTTCTTGATTTTGAGTGATTAAGTGTTCAAATTCTTTTCTAGGAATAACTCTAATGGTTGATTCCTCCATAGTTTCAGCAAATTCCTCATATATGGAATTTTCTATGAGCGGAATATGTCCAAAAAAATCACCTGCAGAAAGTAATCCTATAATTAACTCCTTACCACCATCGCTTGTTTTGTAAATTTTAACTTTACCTGTTTGGATATAGTATAATTTGTTGGGATGTTGCCCTTCTGAATAGATGACCTGCTTTTTTTTATATTGAATAACATCATGGCTTTCTAATGCATCATGCATTTCGTCTTTGTTTCCAAGGTCTGATATTATTTGGTACCAATTTTCAATGCCTTTACCGCCTTGTGCTTTTAAAATCTTTATTTTCTCTAATCGGGCCCTTATCGCATTGATCAATTCTGAATCGGTAAATGGTTTTGTAATATAGTCGTCAGCACCCATTTCCATCCCTTTCCTTAAATCGGTTCGTTCGCTTTTTGCACTTAAAAATATAAAGGGTATATGCTGTAGTTCTGGGTTTTTACTGATAATTTGAAAAACCCCATAGCCATCTAAAACAGGCATCATAATATCGCAGATAATTAAATCAGGTGGATTTGCCATAGCCATTTCAACACCCACTTTGCCATTTTCAGCAGTACTTACTTCGTAATTTGCAAGCCCTAAAATTTCTGCAGTATTATCTCTAAGTGCCTCGTTATCTTCAATCAGTAAAATTTTTTCCATAGTATAAGATTTTTATTCAAACCCATTATTTAAGTTGCTGGGCAATACAATTGTAAAAGTGCTTCCTTTTTCCAATTCACTTTCATAGGAGATGTTTCCATTTAATATCTCAATATATCTACCCACAATATGAAGCCCTAATCCAGTACCTTGAATGTTAGTTACGTTGGTTGCTCTAAAAAATCTTTCAAACAAATGTACCTGATCTGCCATTGGGATACCCATGCCTTGGTCTGTTATTTTTATCGTTGTATTTTCATTGTCCACCTTGCATGAAATTTTAATCCGCGCATTATCGGGTGAAAATTTGATCGCATTTGAAATAAGATTGATTAACACATGTTTCAATAAACTGCTATCGGTATAAGTGTTTGTATTGCCTGAATGTTCGTAATTAATTTCTTGACCAGGTTTTAGCAGTACATTCATTTCATTATTGATACCATTTATAAATTCACTAATATCAAATAAAGCGGCTCTTACCTCCACCTTTCCTTCTTCAATTTTGCCTAAGGATAAAAATTCGTTTAAAATATCTGTCAGGGTTTTTACCGATGATTTAATGCGATCAATATGTTTATCTCTTTTTGGCTGATCCTCTGTGGTATTGTACTTTGCTAATAAGGAGATGGAAGATAAAACCGTACTCAGGGGCGTCCTAAATTCGTGTGAGGCCATGGATACAAACCTTGATTTTAAGTCGTTTACTTCTTTCTCTTTTTCCAAAGATTTCGTAAGGTGTTCTTTGGACGCTTCTAGTTCAACTAATGTTTTTTGTAATTCAGTGGTTCTTTGTAAAACGGTACTTTCCAAATTGAAGTTTAATTGTCTCATTTCTTCATTCACCTTTTCCATATCCGCTTGCTGCATTAATATCTTATTTTCATATTCATGGCGGCGGGTTATATCTACAATAAAAGCAATTGCAAATTGTTGGTCGTCTGATTTAAAATGACCTAAACTAATTTCTACTGGAAATTCTGTACCATCTTTTTTTAAAGCAGACAAGGTCATTCCTAGTCCCATCCCCCTGGATTTTGGATTATCTATATAGCCATTTCTATGTTCTACATGCTTGTGGTGAAATCTTTGCGGAATAATTTTTTCAAGCACCAGGCCTTCCATATCATGATCTGTATATCCAAATTGATTGCAGGCAAAAGGATTTGCCATCACAATTACCCCATGGGCATTGACTAAAATAATCCCCATAGAGGCGGATTGAAATAATGCGTCAAATTTGAGGTCTTTAATAATTGGCTTGTCTAAGTTCCCGTCTTGAGATGAAATGTGCATCATTTTGGGAAGCGTTTGGATTCATTTAAAGTTACAAAAAATAACTGATATTTATCAGTAAATCAATCGGTTTATTCGCCCGTCAATTTATATCCAAATACAAGTAGTAAATCAATGAATTTAGTCCTTCCAGCGCCATTCACCAGCAATTTGCAAAGCCTCTTTTAAGTTCCTGTCAATAAGAAATTGTTTTGTCTCTTGGTCCGTCAAATGTTTTGACTTTATTTCATCAGCATCCGCTACACCATATAAGAGCATGGCGCCATAGCGAACTGTGTTTTTCATTCCTTTTGCATCCACTAAATTAAATCCATCACAGTCGGCATGGTAGCAGGGGCCTGCACCATTGGGTAAACCCCCACCTGCGCCTCCACCTGTTGGAACACCTTGGAGCATGAATGGTTGATGGTCACTATGCAAACCTGCACCAACGGATAAGGAGTTTTTGAAATTGGTATCAATTTTATTAGCAATGGCACCAATACTTTGAAATAAGGCTCTGCTGTCTTCGGAACTGGTTGAGAACCCTTTTGGATCATTGGTCATGTCATAATTGAACATGTAACTTATTTGATCAATGCTTTTGTCATTTTTTGCAGCTGCTACATATGCTTTTGATCCAAGTAAGCCTTCTTCTTCCCCCATAAAAAGTGCAAATTCCACGGTGCGTGCAGGATTTAATTTTAATACTTGAAAAGTTCTTGCCATATCTAATACCGAAAATGAGCCAATACCATTATCAATAGCGCCAGTGGCTAAATCCCAACTATCTAAGTGACCACCAACCACTACCTTTTCATTGGGTAGGCTAGCTCCTGGAATTGTCGCAATAATATTTCTTGCTTTAATTAAACCGGAAAAGTTCGTCATTTCAATATGGCTAAATAGTTTTTCAGTTTTAAGTTTTTCTTTTAAAATCATACCATCTTCCTTACCAACACAAACTGCAGGTATTGGAATTAATTTTCCAGTAACGGAAGCGGTACCTGTTAATAAGATGCCATTTGCGGATGTATTAATAACAATAATTCCTTTCGCGCCATATCTGGTAGCAATCGCCGTTTTTTCAGAACGATGCAAGTTGGGTGTGCCTGGTTTTGATTCTGGGAGTACGCCCAAGTATACCAATGCGAATTTGCCAACCACCTTGTTTGGGTTATTCAAATAATCCTCCTCCAATCCATTACCCATATCAACCACTTCAAGTGTTTCGTTTACTTTAATGGGGGAGTAGGCGAGCGAAACAGATTTAATAGGTTGTAATTTATTTATAGTTGCGCCAATCGTTACTTTAATAGTGCCACGGCTCCAGCTTTCCACTTCAAAAGGTTGGTATTTCAAATTTTTAAACCCGTAGGATTTAAGCAGGTTGTATGCAAATTCTTCTGCTTTTTGTCCGTTGGTGGATCCTGTTAATCTGTGACCAATAGTTTCGGTCGCAGTTTTTAATGATTGGTAGGCATTCGAATTTGCGACTACTTCGGTATTTATTTTATTGAAAATATTGGTCCATGCTGGTTTTGATTGACCAAAAAGTAAGTTGCTGGTTAAAATAGAGAATAGGCTAAGTGATAGCGCTTTGTTTTTCATATAGGGTCGATTTGTCTCACGAATTTATCCAAAATTTATGACAAAAGCCGGGCAATTTTTTCGATATAATAAATTGGATCGCGCTAGTTTAAAAGCGTATATTTATGTAATAATTAAATTTAAAATTTATGTTTTTAATCATTCTAGGAATACTAATATTTTTTGCTGCAGGTGCTGTGAAAAATTTGAATTTGCCCATTTCTGGTCATAGTGGAACCGTTCGTTCGGTTGGTATTTTAATTATAGTCATTGGGGCATTGTCATCCAGTGTAAAACAAATTGATGCAGGGGAGATTGGGGTACAATCACTTTTTGGAAAAGTACAGGATGAGGTCTTAACCAGTGGTTTAACCATGGTGAATCCTTTAGTGTCTATCAATACTATCGACGTTCGTACACAAAATTACACCATGAGTGGTGTACATAATGAAGGGGATGTAACTGGAGATGACGCAATACGCGTATTGACAGCGGATGGATTGGAGGTAGTCATTGATTTAACTGTGCTATATCGTGTGCAATCGGCACAAGCGCCCAATATTGTTAGACAGATAGGGTATGATTTTAAAAATGTAATTGTACGACCTGTTACGAGAACAAAGATTAGAGATAATGCTGTTTATTATACAGCGGTCGATTTATACTCAACTAAAAGAGATGAATTTCAATCGAGAATATTTAAAACTATTGAAGCTAATTTAAAGGAAAGAGGTTTTGTGCTTGAGCAATTATTGGTACGTAATATTACTTTACCAGCAACCGTTAAAGCTTCCATCGAAGAAAAAATTAAGGCAGAACAAGAAGCGCAAAAAATGCAGTTTGTTTTACAAAAAGAAAAACAAGAAGCAGAACGTAAAAGAGTGGAGGCCCAAGGTATTGCGGATTATCAAAGAATCATCAGCGCTGGATTAGGTGATAAGCAGTTACAATATGAGCAAATTCAAGCAATGAAAGGCTTAATGACTTCTCCAAATGCAAAAGTAATTATTATGGGTGGGTCTGGAAAAACACCAATCATTTTGGATGGCAAAGGGAATTAATTAGGAAATAATTTCTGGCTGGCAATTATAATATGCTTTAACTATTAAAAACTTCTGTTATATCTTTAATAGAAGTTTTTTTATGTCTAATTTTAGAAGTTAAGATTTTATTTATGGTGTCTGAAAAACTAAAAGCAATATTGGCTGTATTATTGGGAAATTTTTTCTTTGCAACAAGCATTGTTGCCGTAAAGCATATTAGTCCTTCTTTGATTCATCCAATTGCATTGACTTCAATTAGAGTAGGAGGCGCCGCAATTCTTTTCTGGTTATTTTTTGGATTAAAAGGAGGTACGAATCAATTTCAGAAAGCTGATTTTTATATTATTCTGATTTGTGCTTTAACAGGAATTGCCATGAATCAAAATTTTTCAATTAAGGGCATGTCTTTGACTAGTCCCATTCATGCATCTTTACTGGTATTAACAACGCCCATCGTAATTACCTTACTAGCTGCAATATTTTTAAAAGAAAAATTAAGTAGTTTAAAAATCCTTGGCCTTTTACTAGGAATTTTGGGTGGTGTATTATTGGTTTTTTCAAGAGATATATCGGTCGTCAATAAATCAGGTCAAGCACTTGGTGATATGTTTATCGTTTTTGGCGCTATCAGTTATTCCACGTATGTAGTTTTAATGAAATCAATCGCACATAAATACTCGAACACAGCTATTTTGAAATGGGTATTTTTGATTGGAAGCATGATAAGCATCCCTTTTGGATGGCATGATTTACTTTTAGTGCAATGGGCTTCATTTGATGCATTAAGTTGGTTTTGTCTATTGTATATTGTGGTCGGGGCAACCTTTATTGCTTATCAATTGGTAAATTTTGGGATTTACAAACTTGGTGCAAGTGTCGCTGGGTCTTTTATATATTCGCAACCATTTTTTGCAACCATTGCTGCCATCATTTTGTTAAACGAGACCATTACGTTAACAAAGTTTTTATCTGCTGGACTTATCATGACAGGGGTATTTTTGGCCAATTATAAGCCCAAGGTTAAGTAATTCAATTTTGCCCTAATACTATTCAAACATTAGTTTTATAAATGTTGTAAATTTAATCTTATCCATAAATGATGAAGCATGAATAAAATTTATTTAAGAATCAAGTTTCTTTTAATCGGGCTCGTTTTTAGTGGCTCAATTTTTGCACAAAAGATTGTCAATATTGCATGTATTGGGAATGGAGTAACCTATGGCGTAGGTGTTGAAAACAGAGATAAAAATAATTTCCCGCAGCAGTTGCAGTATTTACTCGGAGCGAATTATAAGGTAACAAATTTCGGGGTGGATAATGCGCCTGTTTTAAGAAATGGTGTAAATGGTTATACCCAAACATCTGCATTTAAAAAAAGCCAAACAATTAATCCTAATATTGTGTTTGTTGAATTTGGCTTAGATGAAATAAAATCAACTGATACTGCTATTATATCAAATTTTGCAATCACCCTTGAAGGTATTGTACAGTCTTATACTAATTTGTCGTCGCGTCCTCGTATTGTCCTATTATTGCCTTTACCTATATTTTTAAATGACAGTAGTCTTTTAAATAACAGCGTCATTAAAAATAAAATAATACCTAAAATTCAAAAAATTGCTTTTGAAAAAAATATAGAAGTTTTGGATTTGTTTTCCATGTTTATAGATAAGCAAGATTTGTTTTTAGATAAAATTCATCCATCTTCATTAGGGGGTACGCTAATTTCTAAAAGGTTATTCGAACTTGTTAAATTAGATGCAGAGAAACGGAGCCCTGTTTTTAAAAAAATTAAAGAACAAAAAGCGATCAGTTCCTTTTATGGATATTCTTGTGCTGATTTTACCTATAATAATAGAAATTGCAAGGTAGTAAGTCCTAAAACAGTTACTGATGGTCAACCTTGGGTTTGGCGCGCCAGATTTTGGGGACATGAACCACAAACAGATATTGCATTATTAGAAAGGGGATTTCATATTGTTTATATGGATGTGGCTGAAATGTATGGCAATGAGGAATCCGTAAAATTGTGGAATCAATTTTATGACTACATGCAAAATGTAGGCATGTCTAAAAAAGTTGTTTTAGAAGGAATGAGCAGGGGTGGTATTTATGTATATAATTGGGCTTTGCAAAATGCAACTAAGGTTGCTGCAGTATATGCAGATGCGCCTGTTCTTGATATGAAAAGTTGGCCAGGTGGATTAGGTAAGGGGCCTGGAAGTAAGGATGATTGGACAATCTTTAAAAATGATTTTAATTTAACGGAGGATCAAGCCAAGAATTTTAAAAATAGTCCATTGGATAATGCGGAACTAATTGCGAACGGAGGCTATCCAATGCTTCATGTTGTTGGGGATGCTGATGAAGTAGTACCTGTGGATGAAAATACAAATCCCTTTGAAGTTCGAATCAAAAGTGCAGGCGGAGATATTACAGTGATACATAAAAAAGGGATCGGTCATCATCCTCATAGTTTGGCTAATCCAACTCCGATTGTTGATTTTATTTTAAAAAGTACAGGATATAAAACAAAGTTTTCTATTATACCTACACCTTCTGCAGAATATCGATCTGCGGCCGGCTGGAAGGAGGGGACGGATTGGTGGGTGCAGCATGAGGAGATCAATCAATTATTAAACGCCGAAAAAAAACTAGACATTATTTTTTTAGGCAATTCAATTACCCAAGGAATAGGAGGGGATCGGCCCTCGGTTACTTATAAAGCGGGTAAGCCCTATTTTGAAAAAGCATTCAATGATTTTCGTTGGGTAGTTGCAGGCATTTCAGGAGATCGAACACAACATCTTTTATGGCGATTACAAAATGGAAATTATGCATCTTCACATCCCAAATTACTCGTGTTAACGATTGGGGTCAATAATTTTAATGAGGATTCTGGTGAGGAAACAGCGGATGGGATTAAGTTAATATTAGATTGGTTGCAAGCGAATATGCCTCAAACTAAAGTATTATTAATTGGCCCCTTACCTACAGGGTTGCATCCTAATTCAAGTAACCGTATTAAGTATGATATCGTGCATACAATTATAAAAAATTATGCAAGCCCTCAAGTTAGCTACCTGCCTTTAACCAAGTATTTTATCAAACAAGATGGGGAATTAGACACCAATTATTGTTCTGGTGATGGGATCCATTTAATTGAAGCAGGATATGAACTGTGGGCTAAGTTGTTGAAGGAGGCGGTATCAGGGACTAAAATATTTTAGTTTTTAATATATTTTATTATTTCATCTGTTAATGTAGCTGAAATTGGCATTAATGGATTAGAATAAGCAGCGATGTTCGCAGTTTGATCTCCCTTGTCGATTATCTTTAACACATGGTTCATTTTTTCAATAATTAATAGCTGGCTATTATCACTAGCTGCAGATAATAGCTTTGCGTCATTAATGCTTACTTGTACATCATTGTCACCTTGTAGAATTAAACTTGGATATTTTAATTGCTTTATATCCATTTGCGGGTTGTGTTTAAACCAAGAAATCATATAAGGCTGAACGCTAAGCCTAAATAAACTATTTAGCATGGGGTTGACCTCTTTAATGATAATACCTGCTTTCAAGCTATCTATTATTGGGTAACATAAATCTTGAACTACTTTTCCTTTTGGCGCTAGTTGTTCTTTTAAAATAATATCTGCACTACTTCCAGCACCAGATATGGATACAAAGCCATTTGCATTTTTTGCAGCGTTCATTCCAATTAACGACCCCTCACTGTGTCCGATTACTACAACTTTTGAAAATTTTGGATTTTGCTTTACAAATGAAATCCAATCTATTGCGTCAGAAATATAATCTTCAAATCTCAGGTCGGATTCCGATTTAGCGGCCTTTGCACTTTCTCCAATACCACGTTTATCATAACGTATGGATGCAATACCATTATTGGCGAGTGCTTCTGCCAATTGTTTTAATGAATTATTCTTCATCACTGGATTATTGCCATCCCTATCTGTAGGGCCTGATCCTGAAATAAGAATAACTACAGGGACTTTGCCGCTTATATGGTTAGGTAACAAAAGCGTACCATAGATAATACCAGTTTTAGTATTAAGTTTAACGCCACTGCTATCAAACAATGTTTTTTCATTTGCGAATAATGATGTCAATGAAAATAGTAGTGCTGATAAAAGTAATGGTAGTTGTTTCATAAATTTTTAAGATTTCAGATTTTTTGTATTTAGTGGGGCTCGCTAAAATTTTATTTGAAGTTTTATACAATTTCTAATAAAAGTTCTGCATCTATCTTCAATATTTTGTGAATTCCTTTTAAAAAGGGGATATCAGCCTTACGTTTCCTATTTAAAATTTCAGAAACTTTAGATTTTGCTAAACCGATCTCATCTGCTAATCTTGCTTGAGTCATTTTGTACTCAAATAATTTAAGTTCAACCAACTCGGGTATAGTTGCAGTTTCTTTGAGTGGCTTAAGTCCTAATATGCTGTCTTCGTATAATTCAGCGGCAATAGCCATTTTGGATAATTTAGTTGATTCCAACTTAGTAAGTTTACTTTCTCTTTTATTCATCAAGTTATAAATCTCTACCATCATTTCGTGGTATTCTTTTTTATATTGAATTTTAGTTGCATTTATTTTAGTCGTTATGCGTTCCAATAAATAATATAAACAGTGTTCTTGTATCGAAAATGATTAAGGCGATTAATCGATATTGATTTCCTTTTATATTAAATGAGTATCTGTCATTCCCAACTGTATCTGCTGAATTAAAAGTGTTTTTTAACTCATGGTAATTATTCCAGTCTGCATTCTTAGTTATTTGATACCAGTTTGACAATGCTTCTTTACTTTCTGGGTGGTCATTGCCAAACTTATTAAGTGTGGACTTTGAAATTATTACCATTGAAAAGTATTTATAAAAGTAGAATAATATTCTGAATATTAGAAAATTATTCTTAAATTAGTAATTTTCTATTTCAATCAATAATAAGTGTTATATAAATATAGAATTTGCGTATTTGTACTTGATTTAGGGGATTGTCGGCTTCCATTACATTTCGCCGACTTCCCTAAATGGCGTCCTTACCCAAAGCTTTTCAACGAAGCGCGTGTTGATTCTTTGCTCATTCGCTCAAGAAAGCACTCGCTTCGCTCGTTCAATTTAATTCCTTGTCTGTTTATAATAGCAAGCTATTTACACAGCCAATGCTTTAAATTTTCCACTGCGTGGCTTTGTTTCGCTTCTTCGCATAAAAAAAGCTCCGACTTGCGTCGAAGCTTTGTGAACTGGCTGGGACTCGAACCCAGGGCCCATACATTAAAAGTGTATTGCTCTACCAACTGAGCTACCA
>Ga0114969_10004860_pt1 | contig 10591 bp, 9 predicted proteins | sample M_130807_MF_Meta_FD_87316 | JGI IMG/M metagenome (GOLD analysis project Ga0114969, IMG submission 87316) | Freshwater microbial communities from Lake Montjoie, Canada to study carbon cycling - M_130807_MF_MetaG | ecosystem: Environmental > Aquatic > Freshwater > Lake | place: Lake Montjoie...
CGACCCCGCGAAGAACGACGGCGGGGGTCGAGAACACCTGCACCCGCCACGCGATAGCCGATAGCGTTGACACTGAAAAGGTCGGTGCTTAGATCCCGGGCGCAGCCCTCGGGCGGCTACCGTCACCATGCGCGACCCTCACCAGCCACCCCCGCGGCCCATTCCGACCGGCGAACGCGCCCCCGGGGCCGAAGACGGGGCGGGTCCCGAGGCGGGCCGCCCGCGCGAGGACGCCGCCTCGCCGGCGCCGCGCAGCCTCGAGGAAGCGATCGAGCGGATCGCCCGACTCGAGGCCGAGGTGGCCGAGCAGAACTCCGCCGCCTTGACGCTGCAGGACCAGTACCTGCGCGAGCGCGCCGAACTGGAGAACTTCAAGCGGCGCCTCCAAAAGGACAAGGCCGAGGCGCTGCGGTATGCGACCGAACCCGTCCTGCGGGACCTGCTGGGCGTGATCGACAATCTCGAGCGCGCACTGAAGGCCGCGCGCGAGGCGGCGACCCGCGAGGGCGGAGCCCCCTCGGGGCCTCTGGCCGCGCTGCTGACCGGGGTCGAGATGGTCGTCGCCCAGTTCTCCGACGTCCTCGGTCGACACGGCGTCGCCCGTGTTTCGTCCCGCAACGAGGCCTTCGACCCGGCCCACCACGAGGCACTGGCCCAGGTCGAGAGCCACGAACACCCGGCGGGTACGATCGTCGAGGAACACACGGCCGGCTACCGGCTGCACGACCGCCTGCTGCGTGCGGCTCAGGTGACCGTGACCCGCCCCCCGGCTCCCGGCACGACAACCCCTCGCAGGAATTGATCGCCTCTCCGGGTTGAACCCCCGGGGATCGTGCTTAGGCTCCGGGCACTCCAAGAAAGGCTGGCGCGGACCCGAGGAGGCCGCTGCCGTCCGGGCCACCGGGCCGGGCCGTGGCGAAGCCGCGGAGACACGCGTCCGGGAAAGGAAGACATGAGCAAGATCATCGGCATCGACCTCGGCACCACGAACTCCTGCGTTTCGATCATGGAGGGCGGGGATCCGACGGTCATCACCAACTCCGAGGGCAGCCGTATCACCCCCTCGGTGGTCGCCTTCGCCGAGAACGGCGAGCGCCTCGTCGGGCAGATCGCCCGGCGGCAGGCGGTCACCAACCCCGAGAACACCATCTTCGCGATCAAGCGCCTGGTCGGCCGTCGCTACGACGACGCCGAGGTACAGCGCGCGATGAAGGTCCTGCCCTACAAGGTGGTGCGCGGCGACAACGGCGACGCCTGGGTCGAGATCCGCGGCAAGAAGTACAGCCCGGCGGAGATCTCGGCTTTCGTGCTGCAGAAGATGAAGCAGACCGCGGAGGACTACCTCGGCGAGAAGGTGACCGAGGCCGTCATCACCGTCCCCGCCTACTTCAACGACAGCCAGCGCCAGGCCACCAAGGACGCGGGACGCATCGCCGGTCTCGAGGTGAAGCGCATCATCAACGAGCCCACCGCGGCGGCACTCGCCTACGGCCTCGACAAGAAGAAGGACGAGAAGATCGCGGTCTTCGACCTCGGCGGCGGCACCTTCGACGTCTCGGTGCTCGAGGTCGGCGACGGCGTCTTCGAGGTGAAGTCGACCAACGGCGACACCTTCCTCGGCGGCGAGGACTTCGACCAGCGGATCATCGACTACCTCGCCGACGAGTTCAAGAAGGACCAGGCGATCGACCTGCGCGGCGACCGCATGGCGCTCCAGCGCCTGAAGGAGGCCGCGGAAAAGGCCAAGATCGAGCTCTCGAGCTCGATGGAAACCGACATCAACCTGCCCTTCATCACGGCCGACGCCTCGGGTCCGAAGCACCTGAACATCAAGCTCTCGCGGGCGAAGCTCGAAGCGCTCGTCGGCGACCTGCTCGACCGGCTCGAGGCGCCCTGCGTGACCGCGCTGCGCGACGCCGGCATGACGACCAAGGACATCGACGAGGTCGTTCTGGTCGGCGGCATGACCCGCATGCCGGCCGTCCAGGCCCGTGTGAAGAAGCTCTTTGGCAAGGAACCCCACAGGGGCGTGAATCCCGACGAGGTCGTCGCCATCGGTGCCGGCGTCCAGGGCGGCGTGCTCAAGGGCGAGGTGAAGGACGTCCTGCTCCTCGACGTCACGCCGCTCTCGCTCGGCATCGAAACGCTCGGCGGCGTGTGCACGAAGCTCATCGAGAAGAACACGACCATCCCGACCAAGAAGAGCCAGGTCTTCTCGACCGCCTCGGACAACCAGACCGCGGTGACGATCCGCGTCTTCCAGGGCGAACGCGAGATGGCGGCCGACAACAAGTTGCTCGGCCAGTTCGATCTCGTCGGAATACCGTCGGCCCCGCGCGGCGTACCGCAGGTCGAGGTGGCCTTCGACATCGACGCAAACGGCATCGTGCACGTGAACGCGAAGGATCTCGGTACCGGCAAGGAGCAGTCGATCAGGATCACCGCCTCGTCCGGCCTCTCCGACGAGGAGATCAAGAAGATGGTCCGGGACGCCGAGGCCCACGCCGACGAGGACCGCAAGCGCCGCGACACGATCGAGGCGCGCAACCAGCTCGACTCGCTCGTCTACCAGACCGAGAAGTCCCTCCAGGACCATGGTGCCAGCGTCGATCCGGCCGAGCGCGCGCGGGTCGAGGAGGCCGTCGCCCTGGCGAAGAAGACCCTCGATAGCCAGGACGCCGAGACGATCCGCCAGGCCACCAACGAACTCTCGAAGGCCTCCCACAAGCTCGCCGAGGCGATGTACGCCAAGGCCGCCTCCACCGGCGGGGCGTCGGCCGAGGCCGGCTCTTCCGGCGGCGAGCCGGGCGGCGGCGCCAAGAAGGACGACGTCGTCGACGCGGACTTCGAGGAAGTGAAGGAAGGCTGATCGGGGCCGTCGAGTGACGACCGGCCCGGCGCGGGGAATCCGTGCCGGGCCGGTTGCTTCTTGATCTTCCGATCGGTCTGACCGACAATCCCGGCGGGGCCATCGATGTCGAAGCGCGACCTGTACGAAATCCTCGGCGTCGATCGCAACGTCGACGAAGACACGATCAAGAAGGCCTTCCGCAAGCTGGCCCTCCAGCACCACCCCGATCGCAACCCGGGCGACAAGCAGGCGGAGGCGAAGTTCCGCGAGGCCTCGGAAGCCTACCGGATCCTCGCCGACTCGGCGCAGCGCGCGAAGTACGATCGCTTCGGGCACGCCGCGTTCGACGGCCCGGGCGCCGGGTTCGACTTCAGCGCGAGCGGCTTCGAGGACATCTTCACCGACATCTTCGGCGAGTTTTTCGGCGGCGGGCGCAGCCGTGGCGGACGCCGTCGGGGCGAGGACCTGAGCTACACGCTCGAACTCGACTTCGAGGAGGCGGCCTTCGGCTGCGAACAGACGATCGCGATCCCGCGCTCGATCGGCTGCGAGGAATGCAAGGGTACCGGCGGCAAGGGCGGCGCGGCGCCGGTGAAGTGCTCGACCTGTCGAGGAGCCGGGCAGGTGCGCTTCCAGCAGGGCTTCTTCTCGATCGCCAAGACCTGCGGCAGCTGCGGCGGCCGCGGCCAGGTGGTGAAGGATCCCTGCGACGGGTGCTCCGGCGCCGGGCGCGTCCGCAAGCAGCACAGCCTGCAGGTGAAGGTGCCGCAGGGCGTGGACAGCGGCACGCGGCTCAAGCTCCGGGGCGAGGGCGAGACGGCGACCGGCGGCGCGGGCGACCTCTACGTCGTCATCAGCGTGCGGGAGCACGGGCGCTTCGAGCGAGACGGCAACGACGTGCTCTGCGAGGTGCCCATCGGCTTCCCGCAGGTGGCCCTCGGCGCCGAGATCGACGTCCCGACGCTCGAAGGGGCGGTGAAACTCAAGGTGCCTCCGGGTACCGAGTCGGGCAGCGTCTTCCGACTGCGCGGCAAGGGTGTCCCCGACCTGCACGGCTACGGCCGCGGCGACCAGCGAGTGCGCGTGGTCGTCCAGACGCCGAAGAAGCTCACCGCGCGCCAGCGCGAGCTGCTCGAGGAACTCGCGGACATTTCCGGCGAGACCCATGCGCCCAAGGGCTTCTTCGACAAGGTTCGGGAGAAGTTTGGCTGACGGTGCGAACCGGACGCCCGCACAGACGAGCGAGCACGCCTTTCTCGACCGGCTGTGCGCGCGCCTGCGGGCAACGGAATCCACGGGGACCTCGGGCCCGGGAGAATCTGCCGGGGGTCACCCGTCCAGAATCGCGGTCGGCCCCGGCGACGACGCCGCGGTGGTGCTTCCCGGCGTCGAGCCGCTCGCGCTGACCACCGACGCGATCGTCGAGGGCATCCACTTCCGCCAAGGCTGGCTCTCGCCCGAAGAGATCGGCGCGCGTGCGATCGCGGTGAGCCTCAGCGATCTCGCCGCGATGGGGGCAACGCCGCGATGGACGCTGGTCGCCGCGATCGTTCCGCCCGGCGTCACGACCGCGGAACTCGACCGGATCCTCGACGGCTGCGCGGCAGCGAGCGCAGAGTCGGGCGCCGCGATGATCGGCGGCAATCTCTCGCGCGGCGACGCCCTGTCGCTCACCGTGACCGCCGTCGGCGCGCTCGAGGGGCCAGCGCTGGAACGCCGTGGCGCGAGTCCGGGCGACCGGCTGGTCGTCACCGGGACGCTCGGCGGTGCGGCCGCCGCCGTGGACGTGTGGCTCGACGGGGGTGAACCCTCGGTCGCCCTGCGCCAACGCTTCGCCCGGCCGCAGGCCCGCCTCGCTGCCGGAAGGGCACTTGCGCGGGCGGGAGCCCATGCCGCGATCGACCTGAGCGACGGGCTGCTCGCCGACCTCGGACACCTCTGCGCCGCGAGCGGCGTCGGCGCTGTCGTCGAGCGCGAGCGCTTGCCGCGCCTCGCCGCCGTCGCGGTGCGCGACGGCGCCGGGAGCGACTTCGCCGCGAACGGCGGCGAGGACTACGAGTTGCTCGCCGCCCTGCCGCCGGAGATCGACGACGCGGCGCTCGGCGAACTCGCCGCCGCCTGCGGGGTGGAACTCGCGGTCGTCGGGCATTGCACCGCGCCCGCGGGAGGCATCCGCCTCGTCGGCCCGGACGGACGCGAGCACGGGCCCTCGCGCAGCGGTTTCGACCACTTCGCACCGGGTCCGGGACGCAGCCGCCTGCGTTGAAGGTGGTCCCCGCCTGCCCGGCTCTTGCACCTAGCACCCGCCTCTGAGAAGTCGGGGCGGCGTGATGACTTCCGCAGATTCGGTGGTGGCGGGCGAACCCGGGGCGAGGGTGGCGCTCGCCGCAGACGTCGGTGCCGGCCCGGTCTTCCCCGGCGACGTCCCGGGGGAAGGAGTAGCGCGCGATTTCTCGAAGTCCGAACAGGCCCGGCGGGGGCCCCGGTGGCGGCGGAACCTGGTCTTCGGGTGGTTCCAGCTCGGCTACTGGCTGGGCATCGGCCTGATGTTCTTTCCCTACGTCGCGGCGATGCCCCAGGCGGCGCCCTCGCCGGTCTACCTCGTCTTGAACCGCATGCTGGTCGGGGCGGCCGCCACGACGGTCGTCCACATCTTCTACGTCATCTGGCTCCGGGGCCTTGGACGTACGGTGCGCTGGTCCGCGCTCGCCGTGTCCACGGTGGTGGCGCTCGGATCGACCCGCTTCTTCTTCACCAGCCTCTATCGCGGCGCACCCCTTGCCAGGGCTATGGTGGCCATCCTCTGGTACCTGCTCTACGTCGCTCTGGAGATCGCCCAGAACCAATTCGAGACGCTGGTGCGCGCCTCCCAGGCGGAAGCCCGGGCCGCCGAGGCCGAGGCAGCCGCGAGGGCGAGCGAGTTGCAACGCCTCGAGTCGCAACTGAACCCGCATTTTCTCTTCAACGCGCTCAATGCCGTGGCCGCGAGCAGCGGCGACGCCGAGGCCGTCGTCCGGGTGACGCAGGACCTGGCCGACTACCTGCGCCTCGCGCTGCGCAAGTCGAGACCACTGGAGCCGCTCGCCGAGGAGATCGCCTCGCTGGAGAAGTACCTCTCGGTGCAGCAGGCGCGCTTCGGCGACGACCTGGTCTGCGAGATCGAGTGCGACCGGGAGTCGCAGACCGTCCTCGTCCCGCCGATGACGATCCAGCCACTGCTGGAGAACGCCTTCGAGTACGGGGGCCGGACGAGCCCCCGACCACTCGTCGTGCGGGTGACCTGTCGCGTCGAGCAGGACTGGCTGGTCATCACGGTCACCAACACCGGTTCTTGGGTCGCGCCCGGCCACGGGCGCTCGAACAGTATCGGCCTAGAGAACTTGCGCAAGCGACTCACCCTGCTGCTGGGCGACCGGACGAGCGTCGGGGTCGAGGCCGAGGACGGGCAGGTACGCCTCGTCGTCCGCGTCCCCGCGACGGGTAGACCTAGCCGGTCGAACGCGCACGCCTGAAGGAGCCGACCGGTGCCCACTGCCTTGCTCGTGGACGACGAAGCCAGCGCCAACCGACGGCTCGAGCAGATGCTCGCCGAGCATGCCTCGGTCCGGGTCGTCGGCGCGGCTCGCAACGTCGCCGAGGCCCGGGTGTTCATCGCGGCCGAGGCTCCCGACATCGTGTTCCTCGACATGGAGATGCCCGGGGGATCGGGCCTCGAACTCGTGCCCGACCTACCGGCCGGAACTCAGGTCATCTTCGCGACCGCCTACCCGCAATACGCGGTGTCGGCCTTCGACGTAGGCGCGGTCGACTACCTGCTGAAACCGATCGATCCGGACCGACTCGATACCGCCGTCGAACGGGTTCTGCGCCTGATCGAGGCAAAGGACGACAGCGCCGGCGAGCAAGCGGACGAGACGCACCCCCGGAGCGGTGAGGACGGTACGATCTGGTTGCCCGCGCTCGGACAGCGAGCGCATTCGCAGGTCGCCACGTCGGAGATCCTCTGGGTCGAGGGCATGGGAAATTACACGCGCATCCGCCTGAGGGGTCGGGAAAAACCGATCGTCTTCCGCCTGCCCATCGCGAAGTGGGCTGGGCAATTGCCCGAGGAGGTCTTCGCGCGGCTCAGCCGATCGCTCATCGTTCAGGCGAGGGCGATTCGCACGACGACCTGGAAGTCGCGGAACGAAACCCTGCTGGTCTTCGAGGATGAAGGCGAAGCGCTGGTGGTCGGCCGCACCGCGGCCGCGCGCCTGCGAGCGATGCTGCAACGCGAGTAGCCCGAAAGCCTACCAGGGCTCCCCGAACGGGCGGGCCTCGACCTCGAAGGACCAGCCTGAGGGGTCCTGCGTCGCGAGGTGGAAGGCCGTCGCCGCCACGGCGTCGGGCGAGAGGAAGAACTCGTCGGGCTTGTCCGCCATGAGCGCACGCGTCTTCGGGAGGTCCACCACGCCGTCGAGAATGACGAGCGCGACGTGAATGCGCCGAGGCCAGAGATGTCGTGCCATCGACTCGCAGAGAGCGCGCTGACCCGACTTCGCCGGCGCGAAGCCGGCCGTGCGCGCCACGCCCCGGCGCGAAGCGGTCGCGCCGATGACGATGATGCTGCCGCCCCCCAGGGCCTTCATGCCCGGGATCACCTTCTGCGCGCAGCGCAGCAAGCCGAGCGTGCCCACGCGGAACGACTGCTCGAGCGCCGCCGGATCGACCTGCTCGACGTTGCCCCAGGTGGCCACGTCGGCGTTGTAGAGCAGCGCCCGTACCGGCCCCATGTCGCGGGCGATCGCGTCGAAGACGCGCTCGATCGCGTCGGGATCGGTGACGTCGCAGGAGAAGGCGCGCGCATCCGGCAGGCGCGCGGCGAGCGCGTCGCTCGTGGCACCGCCCCGCGCGAGAAGGGCCACTGCCCAGCCCTCGGCCGCAAACCTGCGCGCCAGCGCCGCACCGTTGCCGGGGCCGACGCCGACGACCACGCACACCTGCTTCCCGTCCATGTCTGCTTCTCCTCGATGGCCGGCGAGCGCCGTCGATTCCCGGCGCACGACGTCGATCCACCCGGGCCCGGCGACGGCCGACCCGCCGCATCGTCGAGTACACGTCGCGGGGCGATCCGCCCACCCGGCATCCGCTTCCGCCGCCGCGCCGCGCCCCGGGAAGCTGCCCGCGACGGCTGCTAGGGTCGTCGGGCCATGACCCCGCAGCGCCTCCGCGAACTCCTCGACCTCGTCGCCGCCGGGGCATTGCCCGTCGAGCGCGCCCTCGTCGAGATCAAGCACCTGCCCTTCGAGGACCTCGGTTTCGCCCGCATCGACCATCACCGCGCGCTGCGCGTCGGCTTCCCCGAGGTCATCTTCGGACAGGGCAAGACCGCGGAGCAGGTCACGCTGATCGCCCAGCGGATCGTGGCGGCGGGCCACAACCTGCTGGTCACGCGGATCGATCCGCAGGCCGCCCCGCGGGTGGTCGCGGAGATCCCGGGCGCCGTCCATGATCCCGTCGCGCGCACCGTCTTCGTGCGAGTGACGGACGCGCCGGTCGCCACCCGCGGCACCGTGCTCGTGGTCGCCGCCGGCACCACCGACCAGCCGGTGGCCGAGGAGGCGGTCCGCACCCTCGAAGCTTTCGGGCAGCCGGTCGAGCGCCTGTACGACGTCGGCGTCGCCGGCCTCCACCGCCTGCTCGAAGCGCGCGAGTCGATCGTCGCCGCCCAGGTCCTGATCGTCGTGGCTGGCATGGAGGGCGCCCTGCCGAGCGTCGTCGCCGGGCTCGTGGACCGACCGGTGATCGCCGTGCCGACGAGCGTCGGCTACGGCGCATCGTTCGGCGGCCTCGCGGCCCTGCTCGGCATGCTCAACTCCTGCGCCTCGGGAGTCACGGTCGTGAACATCGACAACGGTTTCGGAGCGGCGATGGCCGCCGCGGCGATGAACCGCGCCTGAACACCCCGCACGGCACGCGGCGTCTCGCAAGCCCGGCGGGGCGGTGCTAGCGTGCGCGGCATCGTGCCGAGCAAGCCGCCCGCCAAGCACCTGACGACCGGACGCACTCGCCGCGCGCTCAAGGTCGGTACGCTGACCACCCAGGTCGGCGGCAGCTACCTGCTGAACGCCCTCAAGCGCCCCTTCCAGTCCGAGGACCGCCAGAAGCAGGAGACTCTCGACACGCACCTGCGCAACGCCCTGCTCATCGTCGAGCGCTCCAAGGAACTCAAGGGCGCCTTCATGAAGCTGCTCCAGATGCTGAGCATGCGGCACGACCTGTTTCCACCCGAGGTCCTCGAGATCTTCTCGGTGACGCAGTCGCAGGTCCCGCCGATGCCCTACGCGATGATCCGTCGGCAGGTCGAGAAGGAACTCGGCAAGCCGCCCGAAAAGCTCTTCGCGAGTTTCGAGCAGGAAGCCTTCGCCGCCGCATCGCTCGGCCAGGTGCACCGCGCGACGCTGCACAGCGGCGAGACGGTGGCCGTCAAGATCCAGTACCCGGGCGTCGACGAAACCGTCGGGCAGGACCTGAAGAACGTGAAGGCGCTGCTCCAGACCTTCACCGTCATCGGGCGCGACGTGCTGCGCCAGAAGATCGACTCCGACGAACTCTACCAGGAACTCGAGGAGAGGCTCGGCGAGGAACTCGACTACGAGCACGAGGCGCGCAACCTCGAACTCTTCCGCAAGATGTTCGCCGACGACGACGAGGTCGTGATCCCGTCCTGTCACACGGACCTCACCTCCCGTCGCGTCATCACGCTCTCGTTCGTCGAGGGCTATCCGCTCTCCGAGTTCCTGCTCCCGCACGTCGACCAGGACCTGAAGGACTGGGTCGCGATCAAGTACTTCCGCGTTCTCTGGAGGCAGATCTTCGAGTTCGGAACGCTGCACACCGATCCGCATCCCGGTAACTACCTGGTGACCTTCCACCCCAGACTCGCGATGCTCGACTTCGGCTCGATCCGGATCTTTCCCGAGGAGATCCGAGCCGCCTACCTGAAACTCGCCCGGGCGCTCCTCGACCATGACCACGCCGAGGCCGCCCGCCAGTGCGTGGTTCTCGACTACATCGACCGCGACGACGACCCGGCCCCGATGCTCGAGATGCTCGAGACGATCCTCGACCCGGTGCTCGAGGACGTGGGCGACTACGACCCCCGGCACTACGACTCGGTCGAGCGCGGCATGAAGGTGGCGACGATCGCGCTCGAGAAGCGCGTCTTCAAGGCGCCCGGCCACCGCGTCTTCTTCCTGCGCGCGCTCATCGGACTCGACTCCTACCTGCAGCAGTTCGGCACCGTGACCAACTACCACCGGCTGATCGAGCAGTGCGTGGCGGAGGCCGAGGAACGGACGGCCGGACGTCGCGCGACCCGCCCCGCGCGGGGCGCGCGCCGAGGCGGAGGGGGGCAGCGGTGACCGTCGCCTACTTCGACGCCTTCTCGGGGCTCTCGGGCGACATGACGGTCGGTGCACTGCTCGATCTGGGCGTGCCGCTCGCAGTGGTCGATGCGGGCCTCGCCCCGCTAGGCGTCCGGGGCTACCGCCTTCGCCACGACCACCTCGTGCGCTCGGGCATCCATGCGGCGAAGTTCCGTGTCCTGCTCGAGGGAGACGACGCCGGCGACCCGGCGCCCGTGGATCCGCACGACCACGGTCCGGCCCACGCAGGCAATCCGGCACACTTTCCTCCGCACGCACACGAGCATGGCCACCGGCACGAACCGCTGCACGACCACGCACGCGCGGGTACGAC
>Ga0114969_10004861_pt1 | contig 10590 bp, 12 predicted proteins | sample M_130807_MF_Meta_FD_87316 | JGI IMG/M metagenome (GOLD analysis project Ga0114969, IMG submission 87316) | Freshwater microbial communities from Lake Montjoie, Canada to study carbon cycling - M_130807_MF_MetaG | ecosystem: Environmental > Aquatic > Freshwater > Lake | place: Lake Montjoie...
GCCGCAGATTCGCATCCGGATAACGCTTAAAATATTCCTCCATTACATCCAACTTGAACATAGGGTCAAAGTGAATCGCAGTGACCCGCGTTCCACCAGAAACCATTTCCCGCACGAAAAGCGGCAGAATCTGGTCGCTCTTATTATTTAGACCCGGCAGATCATGAATTGCGGAGCCGACTCCGACATATATCAAGTCGCCAACATTACCTAGATTATCTAGCAGAGAACGCATTTCGGGCTTCATTTTAGTCTCCTGCTTTTAATCTGTGGGTGGCAGGCATTCAATTTTTTGCCACTATTATCTTGACAAAAAAGAGATGGCGTGTGTTCCAAGACCAGTCCCCGAAGAAAATGCTGGATTTATAGCCTATTATCGTTCTCATTGCGCCTGCTGCGATGCTCAAGGACCGCGATTTGCTTGCTCTAGATGTAAAGCAGCACATTACTGTAATGCGGAGCATCAGACGGCTGATTGGTCTAGGCACAAGGGTGAATGTAAGCGATGGGCACAAATTCCTAGACCTGAAGTATTACCCCCTCCTGGCCTTCCTGATAATATTATGGCGCAGCATAGAGCTGTGCGGAAATGGCGTGAAGGGCCGTTGGATGAAACAGAAGCAGCAGCTGAAGGCGGTAATGCGGATGCGCAATTTGCTTTATCGCAACGCTTATTATTTGGAATAGGAGTTCCCAAGGATTTAAAAAAAGGCATAGTATATTTACGAAAGGCTTCCGATAAAGGGCATGCGTCAGCTCAAACAAACTGGGCGGCCTATCTAATAGATGGACAAATAGTAAAAAAAAATCTTGATGAAGCACTACGATTATTTATGCTAGCAGCCAAACAGGGTTTACCTGACGCACAATATGAACTAGCAAGAATATATGAAAACGGAGAAGGGGTTGGTAAAAATATAGAAGAAGCCATTCGGTATTATCGTCTTGCTGCGAATGCGGGCGATGATGATGCCAAAGCAGCATTGGTGCGCTTAGGTCGTCCGTTCGTAAATACACGCGACCGTAGTCGGACGCGCAAGAGAAAGCAGAGGAAAACGCGTAAAAATTGATGCCCCTCTTTACAACTTAATGAAAGCAGGAAATGAATGAATTTGACCTTTGTCGCGAAGTACTACCCCTAACACAGAATCATGGAAATCTGCTACAAGTAAAAACCAAAATCAACTATTTTAGCGATTTTGAGTTTCGCCTGAATACAAATCTGAGCCAAACAGTCCGCAAGTTCAGCCACGCAGGCTGGGATGAGATGAAGCCCCTCGTAGTAGGCATTAAGTGTTATTTGAACGATCCAGCAGATCAAACCTTCGTAGATGTTTCATTCGCCGATCGTGAAAATCACAATCTCCGATACATTGACACAGCCACTCTTGAGGATGAGATGTGGCATACATTCAAATATCCACTGCTAGAAGCATACCATACTGAGACTCGGATTCAATTATCCCCAAATATTAGCGCGTATACTCTAGCAATTCTCAACTGCTCGGAGTATGTTCGGCACAAGCACAATACAAACACATTTCCCGGCGATTTGTATAAGTCCTATGAGACTGTATACAGTTCAACTAATAAGGCACTTGTCTATATGGATGGGGAAAAAGAGATAAATCCTAATGAGGGGCGTCAAATGAATCTATTCCGGATTAATCCTATTTAATAAGTAGGATGCCCCACGTATTTCAGCCGGTAAGGGTAAATATAGTTTCCTTTAATTTAGCAAATACAACACAGGAATTATCTGCTGATTCAACGGAGGTTCTTCGGTACGACCCTGATATTCATGTGGAAGCAACACAGGAGGATTTCCGGCCTCTTAATAATAATTCCATTTTTGGTACAGTTTTAATAAATAAAGGGTACGGTCTCTTTGACATGGTATCTCTAAACCAAAAACCGACGGATATGAATGTAGTCATACGCGTGTATATGAAGTATGATATGCTAGAATCACAAGGAATGACCGAGCCACAGAATGGAAAACGACCCTTGCCAACACAAAATGGTCAAGTAGGATTGGCCCTTCTCAAAGGACAAGGTCTAGCAGCCGGTTTACCATTTGGAACGACTGGGTATAGCAAAGGGGCTGTTTGGGTAAAAGTTTATCAGCCGTATCCTATGTTATTCATCAACATGCATCTTCCTATTCTTAAGAAAAAGGGGGACCGCGGTCTCGGTTTCAATTTCCGCGCACAGAAGTTGAAGGAGATTCTCTTTCTTCCCGCTATTCGCAGCCTAGCCACAAGTGACACAACTGTTTTTATCACAGGCGACCTGAATTTTCGTATTAACCCGGACCAGCACAACCAGTTGACCAACTTACTTTCTAGCAGTATTCCCTTCCTTCAAGAGCTTCCGTTTTTACGGCCTGAAGATCGTGTAATTACATGTAAGTTTGAGACAGGTCGCGGTGCTGTGTGTAATAAGGCAAGAAAACTCCAACCGGTTTTTCCTGGTGGGCCTCCGCTTCCTGCGGGAATGGAAGACTGCGTTGATGAGAAGCGTACACCCAGTCGCTGCGATCGTATTCTGTATCATCCTGGAAACTCAACTACTGTCAAAGTGCTACAACACAAGGGGGCTGACTTATTTGATGATTCGGACCATAATGCGTTATTCGCAACCGTTGAAGTGACGGGATTTTCTTGGGGCGCCGCGCAGTTTCCCGCTTGGGGTTCTTCTCAAATAGCGCAACAGCAGAACACAACCAGCAATGAGGAGATTGCTAGGGTCGCACAGGAAGAACAGAATAAAAAACGAGGATTACGCGGATTTTTAATGGCAAATAATAATGTAACACGTCGTCGTCGCTCAAGAAGAAAAGGCACCCGTAAAAATTGAATACTTTAGGCACCCTGAGAAAAAGGCGAATAGAAATGAATCTCTTTATCTTATCAAGTAATCCTACCGAAGCCGCAGAGGCTCATGCTGATAAGCATGTTGTTAAAATGATTTTAGAGGCATGTCAAATGTTGTATTCAGCACACTGGACAGCCGCATATCTGGAACTGCTGGAAAATAAGTCTGCTGTTGCTATCAGCCGAGCACAAAAACTCTTGGACCTGCCGCCTTCTTTGGCAAAGGCTCCTGCTAGAAATGGAGGAGAGCAAGGGTTGCTTCCTAACCCCCAAGGTTGCCGGGGGTATCGCCCAGTCCATCTCCATCATCCGTGTACCCGATGGATTCGGGCTTCTCTAGAAAATTATATGTGGGCATGTGATTTGGCAATAGCAATTGGCAAGGAGTTTACATTCCGCTATGGAAAGATTCATGGATGCCAAGCACACGCAGAGTGGCTCCGGCAGAATCCACCGGCCCTTCCCTCCTTGGGTCTCCAGACATTCGCAATTGCAATGAAACCGGAATATAAAATCAGTGATGATCCCATTGAATGCTATCATCACTATTATAGAACCTCCAAGGAGGAACGCGGTCTTCTTCAGTATACACGGCGACTAAAGCCAGCGTTTCTTAAAACTTAAAAAGGCACAAACTTAAATAAATAATGGATGTAACTGATACACTTAGCATTGTAGCCTATGTTCTACAATTTACATTATTATCCACATGGATTTTTATGACAAATAAACGTATAGAACGAATTGAGGCTGCTAAGTGCCGCTGTTGTAGTAGAAGTCATCCACTTCTAGACCCAATAGATCCTTAAGTTTTTTTGTGGACATTATGTAAAGTAATGGAAGACTTTGAAATCATCACATTTGAATATTCAGATCCTTATGATGGAGCCGCAACAGTTCCGGCGGATCAAGTTGTCAAAAAATTCATGGAGCAGTTTGAGCGTTATCTAAACCCGGAATATTATCCGGAAGATGAAGTCTTTTTTTTGCGGAGCCGCCTGTTTCTTTCCTATAGTGATAAGACGGGTGGAGATAAGCCCATGACAGTTATGCTAATTGGCCAGATTACAGAAGAACTCGTTGCTGAGATTAAAGCGGCTGTGGCTAAATTATACATCAAAGCGTGTCCGGGTTGTGGCAAGGATATGCCCAATGTGAAATCAACAAAATGGGAAGTTTGTGCGGTCTGTAGGGAACTATAACCTTTTATTCTTACGAGATTTGGCCTTTCTCTTTTTCCTAGAACGACTTCTTTCAAATAGACCAGCATTTGCACTTCCTTGTGGAAATGCTGTGTTTACCACTCTACGCGATGCTGTATACCGTTTGGGATTTTTTGTATTAATACGTGCTCTTGTAGTTGGACTTATTTTGGGATTTGGTAATTGATTATAAGTATTCACCGTATAATAATGACCGAAGTTAGATTCTCTTCTTCCCTCCGGATCAGCATGCATATTCCAATTAACAAGTTGATCTCCTACAGCAATGTTTTCCATTGTGGCAACATTTTGCGCACCGTCAGAGATAACTAATGGGCCACCATCTGGAAGAGCAGCTGCTCCTAAAGGTGGAGGAGCGGGTGCTACCAAAGGCGGACGAACTGGTACTCCGCCCGCTATAGGAAAAAATAACCAATCAGGGCTAAAAGCATCAAATTCTGCCGCAGGAGCTCCAGTAACATGAAAGCTAATTCCACCATCAAAAGTGAAGGGAGTTAGACCTACGTCACCTCCCCACGGTCCTTGAAATGTATTATTATCTCGTACATAATACTGTTGGCCTACGACCAGTTGATCACGTCCAACTGGTGGCATTCTAATAATAGCAATTTTTTTAATTAAAACTATTGCAGTTATTTTTTGTCTACAGTAAATGCTAAATATACACCTATTAGAACAGGTATCATACAAATAAAACATATTACGCGAATATGTATTTTATATCTTACATACCAAGGAATACGTAAGTCAATTACTGATGCCTCTAATAATTGTATTCGTTGATTGAGTGCTTGTATTTGTATTGAAGTAAATTCAGTTTGTTGTGAATCTTTCATGTCATTTGAGTTTTTCCAACTTTCGGAGGCTAGCATCTTAGTTGCTGTAAAATATCTTGGCGGATTCAAATTTAAAAATTTAACCATCAGATATTTAATAGTTTACAGTTTAGGATTATTTATTATACTAATTTAGAAGAATGTCAGAAATTCAGATTCCTGTTACTAAGATTACAGCGGAAGGTGAAAAAAAAATGGGCAACGGTCCACCAAGAGGACATTGTAATACATGTGAAATAGCCGCACATCTTATAAATCCAACTGATGCTAGTGTTAATAGAACAAAATGGCTTAATTGGAAACCACACTCATGGATTGAATGTGAATTTTCTGATTTTTTTACTTTAACTAAATATTTATTACAATCTGCCCCTGAAACACCTGCTAGAGATCCGCAAAAATGGGAATTATTAGGAAGGACAGTTGACAATGAATGGATTTTGCTTGATGAAAAGAAAACACCAGATAATATATTTAATTCAGAAAGATTAAAGTGGGTAAGTATTAATATTAATGATAAACCACCTGTGAATGCTATTCGTCTAGATATCAAAACAAATATGCAGAATAGCGAATTTATTCAATTATCAAGATTGCGTTTCTTTGGCATTCCTTTATTATCAAATAATTCTGCTGAAAATGTAAGTTCTAAAAAAGAAAAAACTACTTCAAGTAATATTGGTATTCAATCTAATGTACCTTTGGCTAGTAATGCTGGAGTTCAATCAAATAACAGGGCAGTTTCAAGAAATGCTTCCGCTCAAGCAAATAACAGAGCAGTTTCAAGAAATGCTTCCGCTCAAGCAAATAACAGAGCAGTTTCAAGAAATGCTTCCGCTCAAGCAAATAATAGGCATATTTTAGGCAGTCTTATAAATGTAAGAAGCAAATTGATAGATCACTTACGAATTGCAGCTCCAGAAGAATTACATAATATTGAAAGATACTTAGAATCACGAGGAAGTTTTCGTCCTTCTACAGAGGGTCTTCCTCGTGCAACTCAATTGTCGTTACCATTTTCAGCAAAGGTAAGACCAAGTACTGTAGGTGGTGCTGGAGGAAGCAATCTAGCAAATTTAAGATTAAGAGGTCTAGCTGAAATAGGAAATCAAAGACCTGCTTCTGCTAGAAATATAACAAATCGTAGAAAGGTGGGTACTTTACTTTCAACTCTAGGAAATAGAAATGAAGTAAATTTACCTGGTTCGGTTAGAAATAGTGGCGGTGGTGGAGGCGGTTATAGTTTACCTCCTTTAAAAATAAGAAGTGAATCAAAAGAAGAAGAAAGACCACAGTCTGCTGGAATATTAGGTCGTTTAAAGTTTTTTGGTTCTGGTTCTATGAAAGAACAGGGTGTTTCACTTAAGTTAGGACATGAATTAATACGCGCTATAAAAGAAGGTAACTCAGAAAAGGCATTATCTCTTATTTCACAAGGAGCAGATATAAATATTACCGGTATGAATGGAAATAATCCATTATTATTGGCACTGGACAAAAAATTACCGGATGTAGCAGAAAAATTACTAGATTTGGGAGCTGTTGTGGGTGAAGGTGAAATGAGATACAAGATGTTAGTTGCGTCAAAAGGAACTCCACTCATGCAAAAGATATTATCAAAGAAGCGCAAGAACCGTCGCAACCGCACGCGGAAGAATTAAGGGCTAATTTATTATAATAATATTTTTATCCTACTTTTCATAAATTTGACTCGAAGAATTTCGAACCTCCTGAGTAAAGAATGTCCGCGCTAACCCTCGTGAATATTATTAATAAACGGTTCGCTCTTCGCAGCCTTCTAGCAAATGAGAAATACCACTTTTCTGAAGTTTCAGTGCCGAAAACGGAACTAACACCGGAAAAGGAGCCCGACATTAGAGATAAATTGAAAGTTATCGCCGCGCAGATTGTGGATTCACCGGATTCAATTCTGCTGGATACATATGATCTGCTGGACCGCAAGAAAGACTGGGTAGCCCTACAAAAAAAGGAAGTCCTTAAAGATAATGAAATTCTCGGGATTGATACACGGTCAAGGTCTGGTCATAAGATTCTAGACCATCACATGCCGCATGTCTATGATGTGAAGAACTACAAGGGGGTTTCAGTTCGGAGTCTAATTAATCAGGAAATTATGGAAAAAGCCCTTATTACAAACTTGTCCATGCATTCAACCCCCTACAAAAGCGAAATTCGTCGCATGATTACGATGACAGGCGGCTTAGGAAATGTTACGAAGTATAGAACAATTACATCAAAAGCAATTGTCCAGTACTTTGGTGCGAAACGAGTTTTGGATCCTTGTACAGGTTGGGGCGGTCGTCTTCTTGGAACACTGGCCGCAGCCGCAGACACAGAATATGTAGGCTGTGAACCTGACCCGAAGACAGCAGAAGGTTTGCGCCAGATTCTAGCAGATCCGGCTATTCCTGCTTCCGTCCGAGCCCGTGGCCAAATTATTGAGAAGCCAGCGGAAGTTGCGTTGGCAGAAATTCCCGCAGCCACATTTGACCTAATTCTAACGAGCCCTCCGTATTTCAATCTTGAGATTTACACTGCTGGAGAGCAGTCCATCAGTAAGTGGCCCACATGGGAAGAATGGGTCTCGGAATGGTATAAGCCCCTGATTCTCCGCTGTCTCAGCTGCTTGAAAGAGGGTGGCATTAGTTGCTGGAGTGTGAAGAATTTCAAAACAGATAAGAAGTATCCGCTGGCAGATGTAACTAAAAAAATCCATAAGGATGCGGGTTGGGACCTAATAAAGACGGTTGTGATGACGGGTTCAGCCCGACCTGGAGGAAAACGCATTTCGGCGGAAGGCAAGGAGACACGGGAATCGGAAGAGGAGACATTCTGTTTTAAAGCTTCGCAATAAATGCGTCAAGATCAGTGATGCTGGTAATTGGAGTTAGATAGGGAAGAATGGCCGACTTTGTAGTCCAATGGCCCTCTTCGCCTTGCCGTGTTACGATCTTTTTGTCAAAGAGTTCACCGAAAAGTTGCGTCTTTGTTACGGCCCACACTTTAAATCCATGAAAGTCTAGAACTGCTAGAAGCGCAATTTCAAAGTCATGGTCCTTTTCAAGATGTTGCCACTTACAGTCATCCGCACCGGCCCAGTATCGGGCGGTCTTAATTTCAAGCTTCTTTTTTAGCCGACATCCGTCATTCTGCGTTGATGTACGTTTATCCAGCTGGAAAATTTCGCAGAGAATCTTTTCGCACTTGGACCCGAAGGGCTTGGAATCCAATTCAACGAGAGCCATAACGTCGGCATTGGCATTCATGCGTTTATAATACGTCTTTTGTGTTTCTGTTTTCTGAATTTCCTTGAAAGCATTTGAGTTTTTCCAACTTTCGGAGGATAGCATCTTTGGTTTTACTAAAACGTCTGGCTAGATTCAAATTTTATTCCACTTAAAATCTAATAATAGAGTATAATGCCTACACGTAAGCATTCTAAGACCAAGCGTTCTAAGAAGACGTCTAAGCGGTCTAGAACTCGTCGCGTTCAGCGCGGTGGCTACATTGTTAATTGTCAGGCGTGTGGAGGTAATGGCGGACAAATGGTAGATAGTACGTGCGGAGCTTGCGGAGGTTCGGGCACTGAAACTCTTGGCGAACATGTTGTTAGATGTGCCAATTGTGGTGGCAGCGGGAGTATAAGAGTTTGGAATCAGTGTGGAGTATGTAATGGAGCAGGGTTTTATGACGCCCAGCAACCACCTGGAGGTGAATAATACATAAAAAATTGAACGCTTAAACCTTACGGACTAATTATTGAGAAAGAAAATGTATTTAACAGATGAACAGAAAGCAATTATCAGTCACAGGAGTGGTTGTATGCTGATTAATGCTGGAGCTGGCTGTGCTAAGACTACAACCTGTTCTCTATATGTTAAGGAGCAGATAGAAAATAATACTTTTAAGGAAGAGGAAATATGCTTTATTACATTTACACGATTTGCAGCCGATGAAATTAAACACAAACTCCGTAAGGTCATGAAGAGACCAACTAAAGTAATTACAGGAACATTTCACAAGACAATGTTTAGCTTTATGAAGAAAGGGAACATTCTGATGCCGCAGTCCGATAATTTGTTCTCGGAAGTGATGGACTTGAAGGTAGCCTTCTTTATTTCGCAAATTGAGAAGGGTAATGCTGCTCTAATCACAATCCTTCGTTCTTTCAAGTGCGTCATTATTGATGAGTTTCAAGACTTGGATGAGATTCAGTTTCATTTTCTTGAACTATGGAAATGGCTGAATCCTAAGATTACAATGGTAGCCATTGGCGATCTAGCACAGAATATCTATCGCTTCCGTGGAACATCAAATGAATTTCTTCGCACAATGTTTCAGACGCGAATTGACAAGAATGTGAAGAAGTATAAACTAACAACAAACTTTCGTTCTACAAAGGCTATTCTTAATCTAGTAAATGTCCTCTTTGCCGAGGAGATTAAAAACAATCTTATCCTTCCGATGAATCCAGAACCAACTTCTGAAGAAGGTATTAAGCCAAAATACTTTGAATACGCCATCAATCCCGGTAAAGGCCTCGGTGAATATGAGGGTATGGTGGCAGAAGTTCTTCTTCCACTCATCCTCAATGCGAAGTCTACTGGTAAATCTGTTGTTCTTATTTTCCCTGTGCTCAAGTGCCCATCATATGAGATGATTACAACATTTCTAAGACATCATAGTATGGAGCAGGGATATTCCTTTGATATCCATCAGATTACAAAGGAGGATGAAACAGCAGTTACAGTTGATTTCAAGTATGATACTCGGGCAAAAAACTCTCCTATTCAGTGTTCTACTGTCCACTCTTCAAAAGGTCTTGAGTGGGATATTGTAGCACTCATTAACTTCTCAAATGATATGTTCCAAGCTATGCCGAATGAGGAGGATGGAGAATCCTTCTTTGCTGAGAAAACAAATTTGTCATATGTTGCTTTAACACGATCTGTTAGAGAACTTTACATCTTTGCTAATGCCAATAATGGTGGGAGGCATCATCATTTAGAGCGCTTGGGTGATTCCTTAAAGGACTACATGGACATTGAATATTGGGGTGATGCCGAATATGAGGAATTTGAGCGGAACTCAAAACCCATTGGTGTAAAAGACCTAATTCGCAAGTTGCCGCAGCATCCAGATCTGAATCTAAGAATTAAGGCTTGTTCTGGAAATATTAAGTCGTATCAATATGATGGGCATCCAATGTATTGCGAAGGCATCTATAATGAGATGAAACAGCGAAACCGCGAAATGGCGTTCGGCACATACATTGACTGGAAGATTAAGCAACTTATCTGCTCCGGTGCATCAAGAACTATGCAGGAAAAACTCTTTGAACTCCTTCAGTTCTATGAGAAGAAACGTTGGAAGTTGAGCAAGAAGAATGCCTTGGAAGAGTTCAGTTTCCGTGAAGTTTCATTGGATGCTGATTTCCTCAACTTGGATTATATGCCCAACGATGTAGTTGAGCAGTATGTCTGTGCTTCCCGTATTATTGGACTCTACAATAGTCGGCTTTTCGGAATGGACCCTAAGATGTCTAATATCTGCTACACTGTTGAGCGCAATATTCTGAGGGCACATCTTAATAAAGAAAAGTCAATCAAAGATGAGTACATTCTTTCACAGACA
>Ga0114969_10004863_pt1 | contig 10586 bp, 9 predicted proteins | sample M_130807_MF_Meta_FD_87316 | JGI IMG/M metagenome (GOLD analysis project Ga0114969, IMG submission 87316) | Freshwater microbial communities from Lake Montjoie, Canada to study carbon cycling - M_130807_MF_MetaG | ecosystem: Environmental > Aquatic > Freshwater > Lake | place: Lake Montjoie...
AGACCAGCAGGAAACCCATCAGGCGGGAGATGGCTTCAATGCCACTTTTGCCAACCAGGCGCATAATGCTGGTCGAACTGCGCAGGCAGGCCCATAAAATCACCGAAACCGCCAGGAAGGTGAGCACGGGTGCCACCAATAGCACCCAATGAGCAAATCCAAGTGTGTTTTCTTTGATGCTCGATGCAGAGCTGATGATCATCGCAATCGTACCCGGCCCGGCGGTGCTCGGCATTGCTAACGGCACAAAGGCGATATTGGCAGAGGTTTTTTTGCGCAGCTCTTTGCTCTTGGTTTCCACTTCCAGCGTTTCGCCTGGGGTTTGCTGTGGAAACAGCATACGGAAACCGATAAAAGCGACGATCAACCCACCGGCGATGCGCAGGCCGGGAATGGAGATACCAAAGGTTTTCATGACCAGTTGACCGGCATAGAACGCCACAGTCATGATAAAGAACACGTATACCGAAGCCATCAGCGACTGCTGGTTACGTTCTTCACTCGTCATATTGCCCGACAGGCCCAGCAGCAAAGCTATCGTGGTTAGCGGATTAGCCAGTGGCAGCAGTAACACCAGTCCCAGCCCAATGGCTTGAAACAACTGCAAAATGGTCAACATAAAAACAAACCCCAAAAATTGTGGACGTGGATGTCAGCAAAGCGCCTGGTGCGGCGCTTCATCTCAACAACGTTATACTAAACGTTCGATTTTCTTGTGCCGCCAAACCAGCCTGTAGAAAGTGGTCTGCAATGCCAGCATTGTCAAATAAGCTATCGGGAACGCCATCCATACGCCCTCCAAGCCAAAATAGGCACTGAGTAGGTAAGCTGCGGGTAATTGTACGACCAGAATACACAGAATCGAAATGGATACCGGCACCAACACTACGCCGCTGGCGCGCATGATACCACCGACGATTGCTTGGAAACCAAACACCAGCATGCTCCAGAGCATGATATGTAACAGATGTTCTGCCTGTGCCAAGACGCTAGGGCTAGTGAGGAACAGACCCAGCAGCCAATGCGAAAGTAGATAACCCAACACGATCAGCGTGCCGGTTAACCAGAAATTGATAAATAATCCGGTACGCAGAATGGGGCTAATCCGTTCCATATGCCCGCCGCCGATCGCTTGGGCTCCGAGAATGGAAGCCGTAATGGCAATCGACAGCGCAGGGAACTGCACGTAATTGACGATCTGCGTGACGGCGCCGTAGGCGGCAGTGGCATCCGAACCGTGGCGATTAACCAGCGTCAGAATGGCCAGCTCAGAAATTGAAATCACCACCATCTGCAAACCGGTCGGTAAGCCAATGCGCAATACTTTGCGCAGCACAACCGGGTTCAGCTTCAACGCTGCCAGCATGGCACGATCGGGAGCCAGCACGTGTTGTTTACGGCGAAGGCGTACCGCCAGATAGATCATGGCCAGAGCGTTCCCTACCATACCCGCCAGTGCTGCGCTCTGGATGCCCATCGGAGCAAACCCTAACCAGCCACGGATGAGCGCCGGGGTCAGCAGCAAACCCACGCAGGTCGATAGCAGCAGTGCCAACAGCGGAGAAACCGTGTCACTAACGCCACGTAGCAACTGAGTGAACAGAATAAACACCAGCAACAGCGGCATAATCAGCATCATAATACGGGCGTAAGAAACCGCTTCTTCCAACACATCCGGCGGGGTTCCCAGAGCCTGCAACGCCTGACGAGCAAACAGAGAACCAAATACGGCGGCCAGCAAGCCAATGATGACGCCCAGCATCAGCGCTGTTCCGGCGATGGTTTTCACCTTTTCCGGTTCATTCGCCCCCCATGCCTGCCCAATCAACACCGATGCCCCGGCACCTACGCCGATCACCAATGAGATAAAGAAGAAAACCACGGGAAACATACCGGCAATCGCTGCCAAAGCATGAGTGCCAAGCATTTGGCCGATATAAATACCGTTAAGAGTGCCGGAAAATCCTTGCAGGAAATTGGACAGTACCATGGGTAACAAAAAGATCAGGTAGATGCGCCAGAGCGGCTTCTGCCCTTGTTGCGAACGGGTTGGCATTTAACGTTTTCCTGCACTTAAAGGGGGTAATAGCACCAGTCGTGCCTAAATGTGCGTGACATCACGAGGTGAAAACATCGCGGGTTATCCAGGCCAGATGCGCCTGGATATCGGCTGGCCAATGGGCAATACGTTCGGCAAAAACCTTACCGTCATGACCAAACAGCGCTCGCACCGCTTCTTCATAACCAGGTAAGCAACCGGCGATGGCGGTCATAAATCGGTAGCCTTTCTCTTTTGCTCGGCGCTCATGGTCCTGTTCCGCCGTATTGTGCCTAGCTTCGTCGACCAAGCGGCGCAATGCGGCAGAAGCACCGCCACGCTGCTGTGCTAACCATTCCCAATGGCGGGGTAGCAGCGTCACTTCACGTGCCACTACACCGAGTTTTGGCCGCCCGACGGAAGGCTGAGTTGCGGGTTCAGCCTCATGTATGAAGACATTTTCCCCAGGCTGCGGCCAGACATAGCCCTCAGGCCAGGGATAGTCGACCTGTGCTCCTGTGGCATCATCAAATACCAACAGACCACCGGCTGAAAGATCGAGCGACGCCAGCACCTTTGCAACCTCAGGGTAGGAGCCTGTGGCGACACGTTGGTGACGTAAAAATGCGGTGCATTTTGCAGAGTTAATCGTATTCACTGTATTATACCCGGGCATTATTATTTTACCCGGATTAATTTGGCGGGGTTGTGCTTAAAAGTCAAGCAGTGTGATATTCAAGGTGTTTACCAACCGTTTGGCATACCCATTACTTGTAGCAATAACTTGTTGATGCTGGCGCGATTGCACTTTATTTATCCGCTACAAATTTAATGTTACTATCCGCAGGGCTGCAAACAGCCGCTGAAGGTACGCGTTTTATGGGCGTATCAAGTTGTGCATCAATCTGGCAATTGTGGGCGAGATATGCTGCATAACTTACTCAATACTCATCAAAATATCTGTACTGCATGTGATCTGTCGTGTGGGTCACCACTGTAGATAAGGAATTATTAATGCCTGTTATTACTCTTCCTGACGGAAGTCAGCGTCAATATGATCATGCCGTTTCCCCGATGGATGTTGCCCGTGATATCGGCCCTGGCCTTGCCAAAGCCTGTATTGCTGGCCGTGTCAACGGCGAACTGGTTGATGCCAGCGATCTGATCGAGTCTGATGCGCAATTAGCTATCATCACCATCAAAGACGCCGAAGGCCTGGAAATCATGCGCCATTCGTGCGCGCACCTGTTGGGCCATGCGATCAAACAGCTGTGGCCAGACACCAAAATGGCTATCGGCCCGGTGATCGACAATGGTTTTTACTATGACGTTGACATCGATCGTACCCTGACGCAGGAAGATCTGGATCTGCTGGAGAAGCGGATGCATGAGTTGGCCGACAAAGACTATGACGTCATCAAGAAAAAAGTGAGCTGGCAGGAAGCCCGCGAAACCTTTGCTGCCCGTGGCGAAAGCTACAAAGTGGCAATTCTGGATGAAAACGTCAGCCGTGACGACCGTCCTGGCCTGTATCACCACGAAGAATACATCGACATGTGCCGCGGCCCGCACGTGCCGAATATGCGTTTCTGCCATCATTTCAAACTGCAGAAAACGTCGGGTGCTTACTGGCGTGGCGACAGCAAAAACAAAATGCTGCAGCGTATCTATGGCACTGCCTGGGCAGATAAAAAACAACTTAATGCCTATTTGCAACGTCTTGAAGAAGCGGCGAAGCGTGACCACCGTAAGATCGGCAAGCAGCTTGACCTGTACCATATGCAGGAAGAAGCGCCGGGCATGGTGTTCTGGCACAATGACGGTTGGACCATCTTCCGCGAACTGGAAGCCTTTGTACGCATGAAGCTCAAAGAGTACCAGTATCAGGAAGTGAAAGGGCCGTTCATGATGGACCGTGTGCTGTGGGAAAAAACCGGCCACTGGGAAAACTACAAAGACGCCATGTTCACTACGTCGTCAGAAAATCGTGAGTATTGCATCAAGCCGATGAACTGCCCTGGCCACGTGCAGATCTTCAATCAGGGCCTGAAGTCTTACCGCGACCTGCCGCTGCGCATGGGTGAGTTTGGTAGTTGTCACCGTAACGAGCCTTCAGGTTCGCTGCATGGTCTGATGCGTGTCCGTGGTTTCACCCAGGATGATGCCCACATCTTCTGTACCGAAGATCAGGTGCGTGCTGAAGTGAACGACTGCATCAAGATGGTCTACGATATGTACGGCACCTTTGGCTTCGAAAAAATTGCGGTGAAATTGTCTACCCGCCCAGAGAAGCGCATTGGTACTGATGATATGTGGACCCGTGCTGAAGACGATCTGGCCGCCGCACTGACTGAAAACGGGATTCCGTTTGAATATCAGCCGGGTGAAGGTGCCTTCTACGGTCCAAAAATTGAATTTACCTTGCATGATTGTTTGGATCGCGCATGGCAATGTGGTACCGTGCAACTCGATTTCTTCTTACCGGGCCGTCTAGGCGCGTCGTATGTCGGCGAAAACAACGAACGCGTGGTACCGGTAATGATTCACCGTGCTATTCTTGGCTCCATGGAGCGCTTCATCGGTATTCTTACCGAAGAATATGCCGGTTTCTACCCAACCTGGATTGCTCCAGTGCAGGTAGTGGTGATGAATATCACCGACAGCCAGTCTGATTACGTCCAGCAATTGACCAAAAAACTGCAAGATGCAGGGATTAGGGCAAAAGCGGACTTGAGAAACGAGAAGATTGGCTTTAAAATTCGCGAACATACTCTACGTCGAGTTCCTTACATGTTGGTGTGCGGTGATAAAGAGGTCGAATCGGGCAAAGTTGCCGTTCGTACCCGCCGTGGCAAAGATCTGGGGAGCCTGGACGTGAGTGACGTCGTAGACAAGCTGCTGAAAGAGATTCGCAGCCGTAGTCTTCATCAATTGGAGGAATAAAGTATTAAAGGCGGAAAACGAGTTCAACCGGCGCGTCCAAATCGCATTAACAGAGAAATTCGCGCGCAAGAAGTTCGCCTAACCGGCGTCGATGGCGAGCAGATTGGTATTGTCAGTCTGAATGAAGCTCTTGAAAAAGCTGAGGAAGCGGGCGTCGATTTAGTAGAAATCAGCCCAAATGCCGAGCCGCCAGTTTGCCGGATCATGGATTACGGCAAATTCCTCTACGAGAAGAGCAAGTCGACCAAAGAACAGAAGAAGAAACAAAAAGTTATCCAGGTCAAGGAAATCAAATTCCGTCCTGGCACCGATGATGGCGACTATCAGGTCAAACTACGCAACCTGATTCGCTTTCTGGAAGATGGCGATAAAGCCAAAATCACCCTGCGGTTCCGTGGGCGTGAAATGGCGCACCAGCAGATCGGTATGGAAGTGCTTAACCGCGTCCGTAAAGACCTGTGTGAAGATATTGATCTGGCAGTGGTCGAATCCTTCCCTACGAAGATCGAAGGCCGTCAGATGATTATGGTGCTCGCACCCAAGAAGAAACAGTAAGGCTTCCAAGTAATCGAACCCGCGCCGTGCAAGCGTGCGTGGGTTTTATTCGCCTCACTGATTCGTTGTTTAACAATGCGAAGTGGATTTAATTAACATGCCAAAAATTAAAACTGTACGTGGTGCAGCCAAGCGCTTCAAAAAAACCGGCAGCGGTGGTTTTAAGCGTAAACATGCTAACCTGCGTCATATTCTGACCAAAAAAGCAACCAAGCGTAAACGTCACCTGCGTCCGAAAGGCATGGTGTCTAAGAACGATCTGGTCCTGGTTACTGCGTGCCTGCCGTACGCATAAGCCACATTTTTTGAATCAAGAATAAGACTTTAGGAGAGAGCATATGGCTCGCGTAAAACGTGGTGTAATTGCACGCGCACGTCACAAGAAAATTATGAAGCAGGCGAAAGGCTACTACGGTGCCCGTTCGCGCGTCTATCGTGTTGCCTTCCAGGCAGTAATCAAAGCAGGCCAGTATGCTTACCGTGACCGTCGTCAGCGTAAGCGTCAGTTCCGTCAGCTGTGGATTGCACGTATTAACGCCGCTTCTCGTCAGAACGGCCTGTCTTACAGCAAGTTCATTAACGGCCTGAAAAAAGCCTCTATTGAAATTGACCGTAAGATCCTGGCTGATATCGCAGTATTCGACAAAGTGGCCTTTGGCGCACTGGTTGAAAAAGCGAAAGCAGCTCTGGCGTAAGAAAGACGAAAGGGGGAGCTTGCTCCCTCTTTTAATTGTTATTTTTCAGAGACAAATATTGACTTTTATTGGCCTCAACGCTCACACTGTTCGTCAATCAATCGACAAGGTAATGCAACTATGCACTCTGCCATTTTCCGTTTCTTTTTTTACTTTAGCGCCTGATTTAAGGGAGCCTTGGCGTAAGAAAAGAAACGAAAAGTAGCGCCTTAGCCTCCCACTGTGGAGGCTTTTTTGTTTTTGATTATCTCCTTTGCCTTTCAAACCGTAGCGCTGTGGGTTGCAACGTGAAATTCATTGAGGATAAGGCCAAAGGCGTGCTCGAATAATAATCAATCATAACTTAGCGGGCCGTCACGGCCAGAGGAAGAGGAAAGCAATGTCACATCTCGCAGAGCTGGTTGCCAAAGCCAAGGCAGCCGTAGAAGATGCCCAGGATGTTGCCGCGTTAGATTTGGTACGCGTCGAATATTTAGGCAAAAAAGGTCATTTCACCTTGCAGATGCAGTCACTGCGCGAAGTGCCAGCGGAAGAGCGCCCGGCTGCCGGAGCGGTGATAAATCAGGCAAAACAGGACGTTCAGGATGCGCTGAACGCGCGTAAGAATATGCTGGAGTCTGCCGTACTGAACGCACGTCTGGCGGTTGAGACTATCGATGTTTCGCTGCCAGGTCGTCGTTTGGAGAATGGTGGTCTGCACCCGGTGACCCGCACTATCGATCGTATTGAAACTTTCTTCGGCGAACTGGGTTTCTCTGTCGAAACCGGCCCAGAAATCGAAGACGATTATCACAACTTTGACGCGCTGAATATTCCAGCTCATCACCCGGCACGTGCCGATCACGATACCTTCTGGTTTGACGCTACGCGTCTGCTGCGTACTCAGACCTCTGGTGTGCAGATCCGCACCATGAAGACCCAGCAACCGCCGATCCGCATCATCGCACCGGGCCGTGTCTATCGTAACGATTATGATCAAACGCACACCCCGATGTTCCACCAGATGGAAGGGCTGATTGTCGATAAAGACATCAGCTTTACCAATCTGAAGGGCACGCTGCATGATTTCCTGAACAACTTCTTTGAAGAGGATTTGCAGGTTCGTTTCCGTCCTTCCTACTTCCCGTTTACTGAGCCTTCCGCAGAAGTTGATGTGATGGGCAAAAACGGTAAATGGTTGGAAGTGTTGGGCTGCGGTATGGTGCACCCGAACGTACTGCGCAATGTGGGTATCGATCCGGAAGTTTACTCTGGCTTTGCCTTCGGCATGGGAATGGAGCGCCTGACGATGTTACGTTACGGCGTCACCGATTTGCGTGCGTTTTTCGAAAACGATCTGCGTTTCCTCAAACAGTTTAAGTAAGGCGGGAATATCACATGAAATTCAGTGAACTCTGGTTGCGCGAGTGGGTAAACCCGGCCATCAGCAGCGAAGCATTGTCCGATCAAATCACCATGGCAGGACTGGAAGTGGACGGCGTTGAGCCAGTAGCCGGTGCTTTCAACGGCGTGGTGGTTGGCCACGTGGTGGAATGTGGGCAGCATCCTAACGCCGATAAATTGCGTGTAACCAAGGTTGATGTAGGCGGCGAGCGTCTGCTGGACATCGTCTGTGGTGCGCCAAACTGCCGTATTGGTTTAAAAGTAGCGGTAGCTACCGTTGGCGCGGTATTGCCGGGTGATCTCAAGATCAAAGCCGCCAAGCTGCGTGGTGAACCTTCTGAAGGTATGCTGTGTTCGTTTTCCGAACTGGCGATTTCTGACGATCATAACGGCATTATTGAGTTGCCAGAAGACGCGCCGATCGGTACCGATATTCGCGACTATCTAAAACTTGATGATAACGCGATCGAAATCAGCGTCACCCCTAACCGAGCGGATTGTCTGGGCATTATTGGCGTAGCGCGTGACGTTGCCGTGCTGAACCAGTTGCCGCTCACCGAGCCAGATATGAGCCCGGTTGCTGCTACCATCACCGATACGCTGCCAATCCGTGTAGACGCGCCGCAGGCGTGCCCGCGCTATCTGGGCCGTGTGGTGAAAGGGATCAACGTAAAGGCGCCTTCACCATTGTGGATGCGTGAAAAACTGCGCCGCTGCGGGATCCGTTCTATCGATGCGGTGGTTGACGTCACCAACTATGTGTTGATGGAACTAGGCCAGCCGATGCATGCGTTCGATCTGAACCGCATTGAAGGCGGGATCGTGGTGCGTATGGCATCTGAAGGCGAAACGCTGCGCCTGTTGGATGGCAATGAAGCCAAATTAAGCGCGGATACCTTAGTGATTGCCGATCATCACAAAGCGCTGGCGATGGGCGGCATTTTTGGTGGTGAGCACTCTGGTGTGAACGATGAAACCCAGGATGTGCTGTTGGAGTGTGCGTTCTTCAGCCCGCTGTCGATTACTGGCCGTGCGCGTCGTCATGGTTTGCATACCGACGCCTCCCACCGTTACGAGCGTGGTGTGGATCCTGCATTGCAGTATAAGGCTATGGAGCGTGCAACTCGTTTGTTGATGGATATCTGTGGCGGTGAAGCAGGGCCTATCATTGATGTGACCGATGAGAACGCGTTACCTAAACCTGCCTCTATCACATTGCGCCGTGAAAAGCTGGATCGCCTAATTGGCCATGTGGTACCCGCCGAGCAGGTGAGCGATATTCTGCGCCGCCTTGGCTGCCAGGTGACTGAGCAGGGCAGCAACTGGCTGGCAGTTGCGCCAAGCTGGCGTTTCGATATGGAAATCGAAGAAGATCTGGTGGAAGAAGTGGCTCGTGTATACGGCTACAACAATATTCCAGACGTACCTGTGCGTGCCGATCTGGTGATGACTAAGCATCATGAATCCGATCTGGCGCTGAAGCGTGTAAAAACCATGCTGGTCGATCACGGCTTCCATGAAGCAATTACTTACAGTTTTGTCGATCCGAAAGTACAGGTGCTGCTGCATCCGGGCGAAGAAGCGCTGATCCTGCCAAGCCCAATCTCGGTAGAGATGTCCGCTATGCGCCTGTCGCTGTGGACTGGTTTACTGTCTGCGGTGGTGTACAACCAGAATCGTCAGCAAACGCGTGTGCGCCTGTTCGAAAGCGGCCTGCGCTTTGTGCCTGATATTACTGCGAATCTGGGGATCCGTCAGGATGTCATGCTGGCTGGCGTCATTGCCGGGCATACCCATGAAGAACACTGGGATCTGGCAAGAAAGCCGGTGGACTTCTATGATTTGAAAGGGGATCTGGAGTCTGTGCTTGAGCTGACAGGTAAGTTATCTGAAATTCAGTTCAAGGCAGAAGCCCATTCGGCTCTCCACCCGGGTCAAAGTGCGGCGATTTATTTGCACGGTGAGCGCGTAGGTTTCATCGGTGTGGTTCACCCAGAACTTGAGCGTAAACTGGATCTTAACGGCCGTACTGTGGTGTTTGAACTGGAGTGGAATAAGGTCGCAACCCGCGCCGTACCTCAAGCGCGTGAAATTTCTCGCTTCCCTGCAAACCGTCGTGATATCGCGGTTGTCGTGGCTGAAAACGTCGCCGCAGAAGATATTTTGGCAGAGTGTAAGAAAGTTGGCGCAAATCAGGTAGTTGGCGTAAACTTGTTTGATGTGTACCGTGGCAAGGGCGTAGCAGAGGGTTACAAGAGCCTGGCTATCAGTCTGGTATTGCAGGATACCGCTCGTACACTGGAAGAAGAGGAGATCGCCGCTACCGTTGCAAGATGCGTAGAGGCTCTAAAACAGCGATTCCAAGCATCCTTGAGGGATTGAACCTATGGCGCTTACTAAAGCTGAAATGTCAGAACACCTGTTTGAGAAGCTTGGGCTTAGCAAACGGGACGCCAAAGATCTGGTAGAGCTGTTCTTTGAAGAGGTCCGTCGGGCTTTAGAGAACGGTGAGCAGGTAAAACTGTCAGGTTTTGGTAATTTTGATTTGCGTGACAAGAACCAACGTCCGGGACGCAACCCTAAAACCGGTGAGGACATTCCGATTACGGCGCGCCGCGTGGTCACTTTCCGTCCGGGGCAAAAACTAAAAAGCCGGGTGGAAAACGCGAGCCCAAAAGAATAAGTTGCGTAACACCAAAAAGGCCGCGTTCGCGGCCTTTTTCTTATTCACAGAGTCATAATTTTAATAATGATGTTATGTGGTAATATATTGTTACCTGGTTTTTATTATCTCTCACTCTTATTATGCATGGCTGATTTCATTACTCTGTAACGCACCATTCCACCCTGCTTTTTCGCTAGCATGTAAGAGCCTATCCCAATAGGATTTTATTCCAGACAATGATGCTGCATGCAAAATGCAGCATCGCCTCGTAGTTTTCGACCTTTTTCTCCCAACGCGTCAGGATGCG
>Ga0114969_10004864_pt1 | contig 10586 bp, 8 predicted proteins | sample M_130807_MF_Meta_FD_87316 | JGI IMG/M metagenome (GOLD analysis project Ga0114969, IMG submission 87316) | Freshwater microbial communities from Lake Montjoie, Canada to study carbon cycling - M_130807_MF_MetaG | ecosystem: Environmental > Aquatic > Freshwater > Lake | place: Lake Montjoie...
AGTCCAACACAATAGCATCTGGTTTAATTCCTTTACGGACTAATCTTTCTAAATATCCTTTAATTTGAAGAGGAGTTACAGACTTGGGTGGAAATTCTTTGACAATTAATTTAGCCTTTTGATTCTTATTTTTATAATTGTTAATACTTTGTTTCAAAGGTTCCGTCTGCATTGGAAGATCGTTCATGGCTATCTGTGATAGCTGAGAACTAATACGCTTGGAGTATATTTGTTCAGACATTTCTAGAGAAATGAGAACTACAGTTTTATTTTGGTTTAAAATGTTGGTAGCTATATTGCCTAGAAAAATAGATTTACCTACATTAGTAACTCCATAAAAAACATATAAAGCTTTACCTTCCGCTAGAAAGCCTCCACCTATTTTATCATCTAACCATTTCCAGCCTGATGGAATTACTTTAAATACTTTTTGTAATTCTTCACAATGGGCATCTATATTTTCTAGATAATCAAACCCATAACTCTCTAATAAGTTAATACTACAAGCCTTTTCAAACTCTGTAAGAATTTTGGTGGTGTCTATTTGACCAGATTGTACTTCTATAGATGTTCTTAATACTGTATTGAAGACTGCCTTTTCTCTAAAAAATCTTTCTGTATTTTTTAATAAAACATCCTTGTCATAAGATTTATCTATATCTTGAAAGGATAAAACAACTTCCTTAAGGGCTTGTCTTTTTTCTGGTTCTACCAGATGTAGTTTTAATTCAGTGGTATTAGGAATCTTATGGTAGGTAGAATAATATTGACTTAAAGCTTCAAATATAGTTCTGATGTTTTTGTTTTCAAAGTAGTTTGGTTTTGCATGCTCGATGATACTTTCTAAGTATAAAGGATCAAATAAAGCATTGTATATAACAAGCTTTTCAAAGAGAGGCAAATCAATCGGCAGAGAAGATTTCACAATATAAAGTATAAAGGCCATTGATCAGAAAATCAATGGCCTTTATTTTTTAATTTTAATATTTTTAAGAAACTAATGTAGGTTCTTCTCTATAAAGAGCTGAATTTTCACTATGCTCCCACACCTCAACTTGAGTAACCCAACAGCGATTATATGTCATTTCACGAATGAATTTGTCTGAGGATTTAAAACACCATTCTGCAGTTTTCTCAATACCGACACCATCCATAATGCGTAGATCACATCCACCACTATCATGTAATTGAGTAAAAGTTGATAACAATGGATCATCAGCAGCGACACATAAAGTATGATCAAATTGATTTTGTAAAATCTTTTTGAGATCTTTAAGACCACCAAAATCTACTGCCCAATTTTTATCATCTAATTCTTTGCATCCAAACCAAAATTTAGCTTTGAGTTGATAACCGTGAATAAATTTACAATGAGAATGAGAAGCTCTCCATTGTCTAAATGCACAACTTCCTAATTCTATAATCTTAGTAGATTCGTAAATTTGAGTCATGATTAGCTTCTCTTTCTCGGTTTAACTGTTTTGGTAATGGTTACTGTTTTGCGAACTGTAACATTACCTCTCTTAATGGTTTGAACACTTTTTCTAGATTTAGTACTCATGTTATTCTTCGTCGATATCTTCTGTTTCTGCAGGTTGATTTTCTTTTTTATATTGTAATTCTGACTGAAGCTTGATCTCAAGCTGTGGTAGGATTTTACTCCAAATCTCCTCATCTTGTCTCCAGGTTTTATAATAACCCAATTTGGTTCCATCAGCAAGAGCAAAAGTTGATCCGCTCTGAACTACTACTCCATATCCAACTGCCATATCTAATAGACCGGAGAATTTAGCCAATCCCGTGCGGAAATTCAAATACATTTCTGTCTCCATGAAGGGAGGAACTACACGATTTTTGGTTGTCAAAGCTCTCAAAGTAACACCATTAATGTCTTTAGACAAAGGAGTAGTATCATCTACAGCTTCTCTATTTCCATTAGGACTACCAGAAGATTTTTCATTCTTCACGGCCATTTGTACCAAAACTGTGGACATGTACAAAGGCCCGGAACCACCAGATTGTTGTTTTACCAAGCTTGGAAACATGGCAGCTGGATTATCATAAACATGGTTAGAAAACAATATAGGAACATCTGCTTTGGCAGCTTTATGAGTAAGAACCCTCAACATACTCTTAAGACCCTTTGCCCTTGATCCCATGTCTGCGGCTTCTTTGCCGGCTGCTACGTCATTCATTTCTTTAGTTGAAACCAAATTGCCTAAAGAATCAATAGAAATAATAAATTGACCCTTTAATTTCTTTTCTAAAACAGAATCAAGAAATTGACTAATTTGATTACGACATTGTTCTACAGTTTCTACTGGACAATACTTTAATTTAGAGGTATCTAAACCCATATTAGTGGCACCTTTATCATCAACAGCATTTTCTGTATCAAAAACTACTACATATCTTCCAGCCTTTTGAGCATTGGCTAAAATTTTATTAATAATATAGGTTTTTCCGCAAGATGTAGGGCCACTAAAACCAGTAATACGACCACTAGGGACCCCTCCGTGAAGGGATCCACTAATGATTGCATTAAGAGCCATACACCCAGTGTCAATAAAAGAACTAATATTAGACAAAGCACTTTCATTCAAGAAAGTGGCATCTGGATTCAGATCATCTAAAACTTTAAACGCCGCTAAAACATCTGCTGGATGATCTTTTTTGGCTTTACTCATAAATTATTCTTCAAAAAGGTTAACAACAGACTCACTTGGTGCTGGCTCTTCTGGAACAAAAAGATTAGCATTGTTAAACATTTGAGAATATTGAGCCAATAACCTAAAATCTAAAGCTGAAATGTCTGAAAGAGAAATAGACTTTTTGCGGAAATGAAATGAAATAGATTCTGTTTTATCTGCTAAGAACTCTCTAAAAAAGAGAGGAAACAATTGAACAGACATTTTTCCTCCATCTGATGGAACAACATTAAGAATTACTGGATTTTTAATTAGGATTGTTTCATCTGTTTCTGACAAGCGTTCACCTACAAGGGTTCGGCCAATGGTATCTAAAAAGACAATTATATTGTTTTGATTGTTAGTTTCACTCATATAAAGATATTACACTAAAGCATATAATTTGTCAAGTCCAGTGTTTAAATTTTTTGGTTGTAGATTGTGGGTGTGATCTATATTACATCCATCTTCACAAGTAATATTTGAATTTAACGAATTAGTGTTTAGACGAGAATTCTTTGTAGACCAAAGAGCTGTAGATATCAACGGAAACAATTCGGTGAAGGCTCTCTTAATAGAGTCTGCTATGTCTCTGTGTTCTTTTTGTGTATCTTCTTTACATCTTAAATTTAAGTAATGTATCCAAGATCTTACATTCCCCGTCATATACAATGTAGTTTCTGTACATAGAGGTAGTAATTTCCGGGCACTTTCTCGAGCAGCTCCCTTAGAAAGAAGATCATTATACAATTCTACACTAGAAATTAAATGATTTTTTATCTTTTCTACATCTTCTTTAGACAAATTTAAAACTTCTGTACTAGACTGTCTGTTCTTTTCAGCTTGTTTTCGTATATCAAAGGACTCTAATCCTGTAGCTTTACTGTATCGCTGGCTAAATTCTTGAAAAGAAAAACTTCTATGACGAATGATTTGAGCAGATATGTCTCTACTAGTTTGTATTTCTACGGTGAAACTAACCTGTTCAAAGATAGACCAATGTCCATGCTCTATACAATACTTGATTAATTTGTCTGAAGTGTTAATGTTTAACTGATTTTCTGGGTTTGATACTCTAGCACAGTAAACAATAAACTCTTCTGCATTAAGAAATCTAATATTATCGTCAGTTCTTATATAAGGTTGAGTAACTGCTACTATTTGAGTGTGCATAACTCTTTGAACTTATTAATATTCTTAACAACCAATTCTGTCTGAGCTTCATTAACTTCTCGATTGAATACCTCCACCATTTTAGAAGGTATTTTATTTTCTAAATTGATAGATTCATTATAGTCTTTGCCAAATAGTCCAGACATAACTGGATGTGAAGTATCAATAGTTTCTATAAAATTAAAATTTTGTGATTTGTAATATTGAAATTCTAATGGAATTCCACATCCAAGTAAATGGTGTGGTTTAGCAATATCTAAAACACCATTAGACATCAAACCTTCAATTAGAGTGACCCTGCCTTCACTGAACTTTGCTGCCTTGGTGAGCCCTTCATCATCTTTATACAGATCCAAGTAGAAGTCATAACCAAAACTTATAGCCACTTTATCAGCATGTTTGTGCATAAACAAGTAGGCTTCCTCTAATTCTGACCATGTATTACCTTGAAGAACTCCAATAGAACGACCAGTAAGAGCTTTAATATCAAAATTGTTAGTAAAATCTGTAAAAGATTTTAAATTAGCCTGACAATTCTGCCATACATCTGGAACAATATACTCATCTGGTTGAATCTTTAAAAGCCAATTATAGTATTTTTGTGGATCAAATGCTGAACCCAACTCAAAAAGGCTACAATCCATAATAATTTTGCGACCATTCTCTTTAGCCTTGAGAAAAAAATTCAAATAATCTAGAGATTCTTCTAGGAGATGTACTAAACAATAGTCATAATCTGTTAGAGACTGTACTTTCTCCATGATACTAAGCGGTGCTTCGTGTGCTATTAACATAATGTGGTTTATTATTGACTCAAATTCCAAATAAATCAAATAAATCTGTTTGAATTTCCTTACCCACCTGTGGAATACGCCAACCAATACAATCATAAAAGCGTTCTAAAGGTGGTACAACAATCTTATCAAACATAGTTTGATAATCTACATTTACAATATCCTTTAGTTCACTAGGATATTTCTCTGTAAATGCCATACTTTTATAATTAAATTTATTTTTAGCTGAATAAAAATACTTGATCTTCATTCCACTGCCTATAGATTCGTATTTATTATCTAAATTATAGTGCTTTAACAGACTATTATACTGAATAGCACTCTTAGCATGAAGTGGGGTTCCTTTGCCTATACGTCCTTCCTTGTCTATCTTTGCTTCTTGCTTCTCATAATCTGAAATCTTACTCCGTATGGCCACATCTTCTATTGGCATACCACAAAATTGTTCATAAGCTTCTTTATAAATAGTGTCTGCCTTCTTTTTATCCTGTGAAAGCATGGCCAATTCAATAACCCTTTGAATCAAACTCTTAACTGGTATGGAGATTGAAGACCTCGCTACTTCAACACCAACATATTTAAAAGCTTTTTTAGGTTTTTTACCCTCCTGTTCAATAACGTGAAGAATATAACGCTTCTTTTCTTGGAAAGAAGCTACATCACATATAGCTTCTTGCTTAAATACAAACCTGGCGTCTGTTGATTTTAGGTCTTTAACTGCCCATTTAATAATTTCTTTGTTTAAATGGGAATCAATTTCCTTAATAATAACCCTAGCCTTAGGAGTTATTACTCCATCTGCTAACAATTTGATGTTGAGTGTCTGTAAAATAGGTTCTATAGAAAAATATGCGGAGTCGGTATCGCCGTATTTATATACATCTTTCTTTTCACCCTTAAATCCCTTATCTAAAGCATATTGATATACAATTTCTGATGCTTGTTTAGCTACAGCTTGACCGGTTAAGGTGATACTAGCTGAGTGATCTATATCAAAAAGAGGTGAATACTTCTGGGCAAATACTCCATAAATAGAATTTAGTACCAACTTAAACACATTTTGCTGTGTATCTAGATTGAGAATCTCGGCTTCCAGCTCTTCTTTGGCTATTTTGTCTGTAGTCTTGATAGAAACGTCCATTAACTCGGACATTTTGTTTTTTGCGCCTACACGTTCTTGGTATAAACGATCAATTAAATTGGGTACCACTCCCTTAAACTTCTGAGTATACAAAACATTGTACTTGGAAACTGATAATTGTTCTTTTTGAACAAGCCTATTAAACTTTTCTTCATTTAAGGTGACTACCTTTTCATTGGAAAGCTTAATAGTATATTCACCATTCTCTGAATCTATGATTTTACCCACCTTAGTCTCTGGTGATATATTCAAAGAGATGATGGTATTTGGATATAGACTATTAGCATCATAGCTAACCACAGAATTACATAAACCTCTTTCTGGTTCATGAACGTATCCACCTACATACTCATCTCGAATGCCATCATTTTTGAAGGTAGGTATGCGATATCCTTGTAGCATTGCTTGATGAGCTACGGCTCCAGTGATCATGGACACCTTACCCAATGCTTGTTCGAATGGAATGAATCCTTTGTAAGACAAGGCTCGAATGAGACGAAGATATTTTAACTTGTTTTCTATGAGAACCAGGAGTCTTACATCTTGAATGTTGTAGTCTACGAAAAGATCCCAATCAGACTCTGATAATGATGCTAGATTTATACCTCCAATGTCTGTCTTACTACCCACTTCTTCATATTCACCGATGTAATTTAAGGAATAAGACTCTCTATCTCCACGAGCAAAGGTTTTATACACTTCCATGTAGTCAATGTTGCTAACTCCGCGAATATACCATCGATTAATCATCTTACCAAATTTATTCATGGCAACATTTTCTCTATAGTAGATAGACCTTACCGGAGAAAGTCGAGATCTTTCTTCCTCACCTAGAAGTCTATTAAGACGGTTCATGACATACGGAACATCAAAGCCTTCAGTGTTCCAACCTACCATCATATCTGGTGGATCTTTCTCCCAAAAATTTAAAAAACATTGTAGTAATTCTGTTTCTTTTTTACAATGTACATATACGACATTTTTATCTTTAGGAGTATATGGTTTTAAGCCCCATGAATAAAACTTTTCACTCAAGGTATCATAAATGGTGATTAGATTGATAGGATCATTGGCTTGTTGAGGGTCAGGAAATTCTCCAGGACTATATGTTTCAATATCCCATAAGAAAATCTTTAATGGTTGAGATATAAATTCTGGTTTGTGAATCTCATCTTTAAAGGAAGTTAATAAAAAATCTTGCTCACAACTTAAATTGTGAAAAATTCTTTTAATTGGAGTTTCATTGACAAACTTGTTGCGTTCAAATTGGTTTTTGAACTTAACCTTTTTGAGAGGAGTATTAAAAATAGAAACTGCATCAGATGCATGTACCGATTCTACATACAAATGAGGTTCATAGCTTGACTCTATTTTTACTCTCTTGCCACTTTCATCCCAAGTCCACAAATGAACACATTGCTTGGCGGCATCATAAAAAACATTGCGATACATGCAATAATTCTCTATGAGAATTGTAGGAAAATCAAATCCTTTGTTCGGGGTTGTTTTTAATTATTCGTGGAGATAGCATGTTACGCTCTCTAGAACCCCACGGAGTAAAATACATAGCCTCATATTCAGCTATATGGTCTTCCAACCATAATTGATCTGTGAATTTATGAATATTATCAGATAATTTCATATATCTATCTTGATCAGCTGTTATATATTCTAGTTGAGAGATTAAATCTGAGCCACTGTCAAATTTTACATCAGCATCCTTGTATGTACAAAGATTTTGAAAGGCTCCGGGCATGCCAAAGGCTCCAGATTCAACGATTTTAATATTACTTTTTGATTTATTAAAAATATTATCTGTCAGCGGAGCAAATGTGGCATTACAATTGGTGTTATACATATGTTGTGGTAGGTCTGGAAGAGCAGACCAGCCAACATACTCCATCTCTCCTGAATCAATAAATGGTTTTACTGCTAATGGAAATGTACCTTTCCATACAAACTTAAATTTTTTTCGAGCCTTGATGATTTCTTGTACAACGTGAGTAAAATCATCTTTCATTCCATTACGATTAGCAACATCAATATGTGTCCCAGACCCAGCATATAAAATACGAGGTCTTTTTTTATGTTGTTCGTAAAGCTTAGCTATTCTTTCTCTGTTATAATAATGACCTAACCAATATTTTGGTGGATAATTGGGAATAACTGTGACTTTTTTACACGAAGTTTTATTCTGATAATATTCTTTCATGTATTGACATGTTACTGTCATTTCATCCATTTGAGAAATAATATCTAGAATTGTTTGTTCTACTTCTACTGTAGCAAAGGCATCTTTGCATTTATTATAATCAGGAATATCATTTCGAAAAACAATATCATCTATTTCATAAATTAATCTATAACCAGATTGAACTCTATTTTTGGCCAATTCTTTAACAAATAAGTTTTGAGTAGGAGTTGCTTGACGTTGTAAACGAATGGATTTGAGTCCATAATAAAATCTTGGATCTAATACCATACTAGTAAGTCCTGAAATACATCCCCTTTGATATGAATTAATGGCCATTTCCGGCCAAATCATTCTCCAAAATCCGCATCCACCATAATCAGCGTAGTAATTTATAGATCTCGGCAATCCAGCTTCTTTCATTTGAACTGGTTCTGGTTTGGGAATGAATTTAGGTGTTGCCTTTACGTAATTGTATTGTGGCAATGTGTGAGAGGGAGCTCCAACTGGAAGATATGGAATTCCTTTTGTAACCGGGGCATACTGATAAACAACTTGAGAACCTTCTTTGTTGGTATTATCAGACTCCACAGGTGCTGAGGAATTTTTAATTTTTAAAGCCATAAGATATATAGAAAACTATGTACTAAAATCAATTAGACCTTCAAGGCTTTATCCCATACCATTAGATGTAATCTTGGTGACATTTTGAATCCATGTTTCTTACACAATTCAGCAACAGCTTCAGCATTTTCAATGTGTTCTTGGCGAGAACCTGCACACACCATTAACCAAATTCTTTTAGGATCTAATCTAAGTTGAGGATGTTCTATATAATTTTCAAACAACTCCTGCATGTCTTGTTCATTTTTAATAACAAATTTAAAACAAGAAAAATTATCTACATGAAAGCGAAGTGTTTCTAACACATATCTTTTTTCTTTTGGATCACCATTACTAGCTAATTTGGGTGAAACAGTATAGGTTGGTTCGTGATTAATAAACCAACTATCATCTGGCATGATGGTACCATTAGTTTCAAAATCAATTCGTGGATAAAAACCGTATCTGTCTCTGAAGGCTTCAACAAATGCTAAAAGAGGTTTTTGTCGAAGCATAGGTTCTCCTCCAGTAATTTTCCAAAGATCGCCGCGGCGCAAATTATGAATTAATCCATTTTGTTCGTAAAATTCAAACATTTGATCAAATGAATACTTGTTCTTTTTTGACCAAGAAATATAAGAATCACAACCCCATGGAGAGTCTGGAGATGCCCAACCCTTACAGGTCAAATTACATCCAAACAATCTCATAAAAACACTCGGATAGCCGAGGTATTCTCCTTCCCCTTCTATAGTGTGAAATCCAGGACCATCATCACTTATAAGAAGATAATTTTCATTTTCTGTAGTCATATATTAATATTAAATGATTTCTGGAACAATTCTAGTCTTTCCGTCTTGTTTTTCTAAAAGAATCACATTGTCTATTCCAACTTTTATTGAAGCTTTATTGTGAGATATAATATAAATGTTTTCTTCAAAGGACTTGACCCTTTCTTTGAGGATATTAAGGATTTTGTCAACTCCTTTTTCATCTAACGCTGAATCAAACAATTCATCATACATACTCAGAGAAAAGGAAGTACCTGTTTGCATTCTTAGAATATCTTGAAACATAAAAAGAATAGCTAAATCTATTCTTTTTCTCTCCCCACCACTAAAGTTAAAATAAGAACATTCTACCCCTCTTTCATTGAAAATGGTCTCTTCAAAGGATTCATTAAATTCACATTTACACGGAGCCTCTAAAGCTTGAAGATAAAAATTTAATCTAGAATTGAGAAGATTAAGCATTTTTTTAATAATAAATGTTTTGACTCCTTCTTCTGACACTACATATTTTGCTGATTCTAAAATATTTAATTTTTTTTGAAGGTCTAAAATTTCATCTTCTAAAAGAGAAATTTCTTTTGAACAATTTTCTATCAATACTTCAAATTCATTCTTTGAATTTTTTAATTCTAAAATTTCCTCTTCAAGTTCTGTATTGCGTTCATTTAATTGATTAATTTGTTGAGATATTAAAGCCAAAGATTGTTTGTCTTTTTGATGTTTTTTAAGCTCTTTTTCTAAAGTTTCTATAGCATCTTTAATTTTATTACACCCACTAGTCTGGCCTTTAATGTTTTTGTCAATGTCTTTCAATTTAATTTGAAAATCTTTTAACTTATCTTCTAATTCTCCTCTTAAACAATTAAGATGACTTATATCTACATCATAATCTCTCTTACATGTAGGACATGATGTGTTGGTGTTTTTTAATTTATCAATTTCTTTAATGATGTTTTTAATCTCTGATTCCAATTCGTGTTTGTTTTTCCAAAGAGAAAGAGATTCGTTTTGACAATCTTCTGATAATTTTTCTAATTTTTTTATTTTAGATTCCTTTTTAGTTATTAAGGATTCTAATTCTTTTTTTTGTTCCTCTACATTGTCAGATTTGGATATGTTTAATATATTATTTTTGTTTTCTAAAATCTTTTGATTTAATTGGTTAATTTTAGAACTTTTAAGATCTTCTGTTTTTTGAAATTGTTG
>Ga0114969_10004865_pt1 | contig 10583 bp, 10 predicted proteins | sample M_130807_MF_Meta_FD_87316 | JGI IMG/M metagenome (GOLD analysis project Ga0114969, IMG submission 87316) | Freshwater microbial communities from Lake Montjoie, Canada to study carbon cycling - M_130807_MF_MetaG | ecosystem: Environmental > Aquatic > Freshwater > Lake | place: Lake Montjoie...
ATGGAGGCATCGCTGCGCTTCGCCGGCAACGAGACGATGGAGACGCGCATCTTCGGCCGCCTCACCGCGTGGCAGAACTGGGTATTCAACCGCCCCAACGCCGTCGGCGAACAGGGCGCGCTAAAAGTCTACGGAACAGGCAGCAAGGCAAAATTCAACTGGGAGCGGGTGTAACCATGGCCATCGACTACGCAGAAAAAATCCCCAACAACGTCAACATCGCCAACGACAAGACGCTGCAACGGGCCCTCGAGCACTGGCAGCCCAGCTTCATCAACTGGTGGAAGGATATGGGCCCGACGGACTTCCAGGGGTCGGACGTCTACCTGCGCACCGCCGTGTCGGTCGATGCCGAGGGCTGGGCCCAATACGGTGCCGTGAAGATGCCCGACTACCGCTGGGGCATCTTCCTCGCCGACCAGGTGCCGGACCGGAAGATCGGCTTTGGCGATGCGATGGGCCAGCCGGTCTGGCAGCAGGTCCCGGGCGAGTACCGCTCCACCCTGCGCCGCCTGATCGTCACGCAGGGCGATACCGAGCCCGCGTCGGTCGAACAGCAGCGCCTGCTCGGCCACACCTGCCCGTCGCTGTACGACCTTCGCAACCTCTTCCAGATCAACGTCGAGGAAGGCCGCCACCTCTGGGCCATGGTGTACCTCCTGCACGCCTACTTCGGCCGCGACGGTCGCGAAGAAGCAGAGGAGCTGCTGTCGCGCCACTCGGGCGACACGGACAAGCCGCGGATCCTCTCCACCTTCAACGAACCGATCACCGACTGGCTGTCGCTCTACTGCTTCACCTACTTCACCGACCGCGACGGCAAGTACCAGTTGAAAAGCCTCGCCGAATCCTCGTTCGACCCGCTGTCGCGCACCTGCCGCTTCATGCTGACCGAGGAAGCGCACCACATGTTCGTCGGCGAAACCGGCATCGGGCGTGTGATCAAGCGCACCCTCGAGGTGATGAAGGAACTCGGCACGGACGACCCGACGGCGATCCGACGGGCGGGCGCCGTGGATCTCCCGCTCCTGCAGAAGTACATCAACTTCTGGTGCTCCACGTCGCTCGACCTCTTCGGCAACGAGATCTCCTCCAACTCCGCCGCTACGTTCGCCAACGGCCTCAAGGGCCGCCCTGATGAATCGACCTACACCGACCACGTGCTGCGCGAGGCCACCCTGCAAATGCAGATGCCGGAAGGCATGCAGGACGTGCCCATGCTGAACGCGCTGAACGAAGTCATGCGCGAGTCCTACCTCAAGGACTGCGAGATCGGCATGCGGCGCTGGAACCGGGCCATCGAGCGGGCCGGCCACGATTTCCGGCTGACGCTGCCCAATATGCACTTCCGCCGTTCGATCGGCGCCTGGGCCGGCCTGCCGGTGGACCCGCAGGGCAGGCTCATCCCCAAGGACGAATACGAGCGCCGCAAGGACGAGTGGGTGCCCTCGCAGGAGGACCGCGCCTACGTGAAAAGCCTGATGCAGAAAGTGGTGGCGCCGGGCAAGATGGCGGCCTGGATCGCCCCGCCGGAACGCGGCATCAACAACATGGCGGTCGACTACGAATACGTCCACCTGAACTGAACCCGGGAGTCCGCATCATGTCCGCAGAGTGGCAGCCCAGCCAGCGTTACCCGGATCCTGCAGTAGTCACGCTCGACCCGTCCTTCGACCGCTACCGGCTGCCGCTGGCCAAGGTGGAGCGCATCGCCACCGGTTGCCGCTGGGCCGAGGGTCCCGTCTGGCTCGGCGACACCCGCTCGCTCGTCTGGAGCGACATCCCGAACAACCGCATGCTGCGCTGGGACGAGGAGACCGGGAGGACGAGCGTGTTCCGCAAGCCGTCGAACTACGCCAACGGCCACACGCGCGACCGGCAGGGACGCGTCGTCAGTTGCGAGCACGGCGGGCGGCGCATCAGCCGGACCGAACATGACGGCACGGTCACCACCGTTTCCGATTCGTTCCAGGGCAAGCGCCTCAATTCGCCCAACGACCTCGCCGTGAAATCGGACGGCTCGATCTGGTTCACCGACCCGACCTTCGGCATCCTCGGCTGGTATGAAGGTGCCAAAGCGACGCCCGAGTCCCCGATGAACGTCTACCGCGTGGACGCGTCCGGGGCGATCGAACTGGCCATCGAGGGTATCAACCAACCCAATGGCCTCGCCTTCTCCCCCGACGAGAAGATCCTCTACGTCGTCGAATCGCGCTCCGATCCCAGGAAGATCCTGGCCTACGACATCGTCGACGGAAGGAAGGCCGTCAACGGCCGCGTGTTCATCGACGCCGGGCCGGGCACGCCGGACGGCTTTCGTGTCGATGTGGACGGCAACCTGTGGTGCGGCTGGGGCATGGGGGAAGCCGGCCTGGACGGGGTGCATATCTTCAACCCGGACGGCAAACGCATCGGACGGATCGACCTTCCGGAGCGCTGCGCCAACCTGTGCTTCGGTGGCGTGCACCGCAACCGCCTGTTCATGGCGGCCAGCACGTCGGTCTACTCCCTGTACGTGAACACCCAGGGTGTCGGGTACTCGTAGGGCGCAAAAAAAAAGGAACCCGAGGGTTCCTTTTAAAATCAGGGCCTTTGCGGCCCTGAGGAGGAGACTTGAGCCGGCGCGGGGCCTAGCTGTGGAAAGTGGGCTTCAGCGAGGGGGAGACCTCGAACCAGTTGCCGATGGACAGCAGCATCTGGGCGAAAGACTCGCCGGCTGAAACATAGGCCTGCGCTTCGCGACGCTCGGCTTCGGTGAGCGGAAGGGCGGCGATGCGGGCGGCGATCACGTCGGGGCGGGTCGTCATTGCTGGCCTCTCTGAGAATGAATCCGTTTAAGCGTGTTGCTTTCGATGGGGGGATCTTCCCCTCTTTGTCGCACCGCAACAACTGACGATTTATCCCGTTTGGCATTAGAATATCTAATCCATACCCAATCCGGTGCAGAATGGCAGACCGCCTGCCCCCATTGAATGCATTGCGCGCTTTCGAAGCGGTGGCCCGGCTGCTGAGCGTCAAGAAAGCGGCCGCCGAACTGAACGTCACGCCCGCCGCGGTAAGCCACCAGATCAAGTTGCTCGAGAACCTGGCCGGGCGGGCTCTGTTGATCCGCAAGCCCCGCGGCATAGAACTGACCGACGCAGCGCGCGCCGCACTACCGCACCTGGCCGCGGGGTTTGAGCGGCTGGCGCTTGCGGTCCGCGAATTGCGAGACACCAGTGCTGCGTCCACGCTGACCGTCAGCGTCGCCCCGTCGTTTGCGGCCTGCTGGCTGATGCCGAGGCTCCACCGCTTCCTCACCGCCCAGCCCGACATCGACGTGCGCATCACCGCCCGCACCCGCCAGTCAACGGCTGTAGGCGGGCAGTCCAGGCGGGAGGCAGACGCCTGGCTCACCGATGCGGATGTCGCCGTGCTGCTGTCCGATGGCGAATTCCCGGGCTTCCATGTGGAGCGGCTGGTGCCGCTGACCGTCACGCCCATGACCAATTCCCGCCGGGTCGGCCGGGGCAAGCTGACCCCCGCCGACCTGCGCGGCATGACCCTGATCCACGACGACATGGGCAAGCTCTATGACGGCAAGGACTTCTGGGCGCTGTGGCTGGAGGCGGCCGGGGCAACCCACCTGAAGCTCAAGCACGGCGCACAGCTTTCGCATACGGTGCTGGCCCTTGAGGCTGCCGCCGAAGGCGTGGGGATCGTCGCGACCTCGCCTGAACTGGCCAAGCCACAACTGGATTCCAAGCGCCTCACGGCGCCTTTCGACCTGAGGGTCGAACTGCCCTACGCCTACTACCTGATCGCCACGGAAGAGGCCCTCAAACGCGCGCCAGTGCGCGCCTTTACCGACTGGCTGGCTGCAGAAGCCAGCCTGAAGCCTCAGTAAAGCTGCTCGCGGTAGCGCGCGACCGCGACCTCCTGGGACTCGATGGCGGTCACCCCGCCTGACTGGTCGTGGATCATCTGCCCCATGGAGGGCAGCACGCTGCGCGGCACCTGGGCCTCCGCCTTCCACAGCCCGGCCCGCATGATCGCCTTGGCGCAGTGGAGGTAGGCCTCGCGTACGCTGACGGCCAGCACCACCTTGGGCGGCTTGCCCTGCTCGATGCACTGCCCGCAGAGCGCTTCGTCCGTTCGCAGCTCGACCGTGCCGTTGACGCGCAGCATCTCGTCCACGCCGGGCACGAAGAACAGCAATCCCGCACGCCCGGTCGCAATGATGTTCGAAAAGCTGTCCAGGCGGTTGTTGCCGGGGCGGTCGGGCATCAACAGGGTGGAATCGTCGGCCACCTTGCAGAAACCGGGAGCCCCGCCGCGAGGCGAGGCGTCAAGGTTGCCCTGCGCATCCGACGTACACAGCACGAGGTACGGCGACAGCGCGATGAAGCTGCGGCAGTGCTTGTCCAGGTGCGCCAGCTGCTTCTTGAGCGCGCGCTCGGTCGGTTGCGAATACAGGCCGCGCAGCTGCTCAAGCGAAGTGATCGTGTTCATGTCGCCTCCTTGGCGGCTAGATGCCGAGCGCTTCGGCCGTGAGCTTGCGCAACTCCTTCTTGACCGCCTCCCGCTCCTTCGCAACGGCCGGGTCCGCCGCGAGGTTGTTCATTTCGTAGGGATCCTTTTCGAGGTCATACATTTCTGCCATGCCCTGGTGGTGCGTCCAGTGGATGTACTTGTACTTCTCGGTGCGCACGGCCTTGTAGCCCATGCCGACGATCCATGGCCACGCGCCCTCGCTCCAGTACTCGCACAGGAACGACTGCCGCCATTTCTTCGTCTTGCCCTTCATCAGGGGGACGAGGGACTTGCCCTGCACCGTGTCGCCGGGCTTGCCGCCGGCGAGCTCGATCAGGGTCGGCGCGATGTCGATGGCGAGGATCATCTGGTTGAACTTCGTACCCGCGGCGATGCGCTTGGGGAAGCGCACATAGAACGGGGTGCGGATGCCCTCCTCGTAGGCGAAACGCCTCTCCACCGTGAGGCCGTGCTCGCCGAAGAAGAACCCGTTGTCGCCAAGGAAGACGATGCAGGTGTTGTCGAGCTGCTTGGTGGCCTCGAGCGCCTCCAGCAACATGCCCACGCCCTCGTCCACCGAGGCCATCATCGCGGCACGCTTCCTGATTTCCTCCTGCGTGCCGCCATCCATGGCCGCCAGGATGTCGCGCGACAGCGGCTGGGCCCGCGCCTCGAACATCATCTTCAGGGCGGGCTTGTCCTTCGCCACCTGCTCCAGGGGCAGCATGTTGGGCCGCTTGGGGAACGTCATTCCCTTGTACAGGTCCTTGTGGCGCTCCGGCAGCGTGTAGCCGCCGATGGTGGAGGCATCGATCCCGCCGCTCGAGTTCTGGTGCAAGTCCGGGTGGACAGCCTTGTGCGCGAAGAACAGCGCGAACGGGGTCTTCCGCTTCTTCTTCACGAAGTCGACGGCGCGGGAGTTCAGGATGTCGGTCATGTAGCCCTGGACCTGGTGCTCGCCACCGTTCTCCCAGAGGATGGGGTCGTCCAGCTTGCCCTGCCCCTTGAAGCTGACCCAGTGGTCGTAGCCGGGGCGCGGGCTGGAGTCATTGCCCATGTGCCACTTGCCGACGTGCGCGGTTTCATACCCCAGCGCCTTGAGGGCCAGGTGGTAGTTGTCGAGGCGGTGGCTGGCGATGTCGCGGCCGACGTTGTCGATGATGCCGTGGCGCGATGCGTACTGCCCTGTGAGAATCGACGCGCGGTTGGGCGAGCAGAGCGGCGTCGTATGGAACGCGTTTTCGAACATCGCACCTTCGCGCGCGATCCGGTCGATGTTGGGGGTCTTCATGTACGGGTGACCGGACGCGCTCGTCTCGTCGAAGCGCAGGTCGTCGATCAGGATCACGATGAGGTTGGGTTTCTTTGCCATGGACGGGATCTCCGGTAAATGTATTCCTCCAAGTGTAGCGGGGTTACGGGTATTCTTGCGCCATCGCTTTCGCCCTCCCGCCCGCCATGCCTCAACCGACCGACCGTGAACTTTCCGCGCTGCGCGATGCCATCGGGCTTTCGGAAGAGGCGCGCAAGGCAGGCAACATGCCCTTCGGCGCAGTATTGCTGGCCCCCGACGGCGCCGTGCTCGCGTCCACGCAAAACACGATCGTGACCGGCCGCGACCTGACGGCGCACGCCGAAATCAACGCACTGCGCGCAGCTTCCGCCACCTGCACCGCCCAGCAGATCGCCGCGGCGACGATGGTGGCGAGCGGGGAACCCTGCCCGATGTGCTCAGGCGCCATGGTGCGGCTCGGCATCCGCCGCGTGATCTTCGGGATCCGGGCCTCGGTGGCCACGCCCTACCTGCCCAATGCCGCGGGCGTACTGGCCGTGGGAATCAACTGCCGCGACATCCTTGCGCTGTCCCCGGTCAGCGTGGAAGTCATGGGACCCGTCATCGAGGACGAGGCGCGGGCGCCCTTTGAAGCCCTGGCGGCCCGTGGATCCGGCTGACCCTGTAATTTCCAAAACAGGAAAGCCGATTGACCTGGAAGCCGCTCCAGGCAACGTGATCGAGGAATAAATCTACAAGAATATTTGCGGAGGAGACCCCGGATGAGCACCCTGCACACGAACCTTCGATTCGCACCGGCGCGCGTTGAAGTCGAGGCCCGCGAAGGGCGCTCCCGGATCCTTCGATCACCGATCCCGCTGGCACCCTTCCCTCGTGCGGTCGGCGAATGGCTGGTTCATTGGGCCCGCACCAGCCCGGACCGGGTTTTCCTGGCGGAGAGGGCCGGCGAAGCCTGGCGCAAGGTCACCTACGCCGGGGCGCTGGATGCCGTGCGCAGCATCGGCGAAGCGCTGCTCGCGCGCGGCCTGTCCGCCGATCGCCCGGTGGCCATCCTGTCGGACAACTCGGTAGACCACGCGCTGCTTGCCCTGGGGGCCATGCATGCCGGTATCCCGGCCTCGCCGATCTCGCCCGCCTACTCGCTGATGTCGAAGGACCACACCAGGCTGAAAGGGATCTTCGAACTCCTCCAGCCTGGGCTCGTCTACGCGCGGGATCCGGCGCCGTTCGCGCCCGCGCTAGAAGCGGTCGGAGCCCGCACGACCGGTATCGAGGAACTCCTGGCGGAAAAGCCGGGCGCAAGGATCGACGCCGCATTCGCCGCCGTCGGGCCGGACACGATCGCGAAGATCCTGTTCACCTCCGGCTCCACCGGCTCGCCCAAAGGTGTCATCAACACTCACCGCATGCTTTGTTCCAACCAGCAGAGCTGGGCGCAGCTCTGGCCATTCCTCGAGGAAACACCCCCGGTGCTGTGCGAATGGCTGCCGTGGAACCACACCTTCGGCGGCAACGCCACCTTCAACATGGTGCTCAGGAACGGCGGAACGATGTATGTCGATGGCGGCAAGCCCGCGCCCGGGCTCGTGGAAACCACCGTCAGGAACCTGCGCGAAGTGTCGCCGACGCTGTATTTCAACGTGCCGCGCGGCTTCGACCTGCTGCTGCCCTACCTCGAGTCGGACGCGGAACTGCGGCGCAGCTTTTTCCGCAACCTCGATGCTGTCTTCTACGCGGGCGCGGCGCTTCCGCAGAACCTCTGGGCGCGACTGGAGGCGCTGGCCGTCGCCGAAAACGGCGGCCGCCTGTCGATGCTGTCGGCCTGGGGATCGACCGAAACCTCGCCCATGGCCACCTGCGTGCACTACCCCATCGCCCGAGCCGGCGTGGTCGGGAACCCGGGTCCCGGCACGGAACTCAAGCTCGTCCCCTCTGGAACCAAGCTCGAAGTGCGCGTCCGGGGCCCCAACGTCACCCCCGGCTATTGGCGGCGCGACGACCTCACTAGGGAGGCCTTCGATGAGGAGGGTTTCTACCGCATCGGGGATGCGATGAAGTTTGTCGACGCCGACGACCCGGCCAAAGGCCTGGCATTCGATGGGCGCGTGGCGGAGGACTTCAAGCTGATGTCGGGCACCTGGGTGCATGTCGGCACCGTTCGCGTGCAGCTGATCGCCGCCTGCGACCCGCTCGTGCAGGACGCTGTGATCACGGGCCATGACCGTGAGGAAATGGGGGCGCTGGTGTTCGTGAATCCTGCCGCCGTGAAAACGCTAGGCCTGGACCCCGCTGGCGTGCGCGCTCGCCTCGCGGCGGCCCTCGGAAAACTCAACGCGGCGGCAACCGGAAGTTCCACGGCCCCTGCCCGGCTGCTCGTGATGGATGAGCCGCCCTCCATTGATGCGAACGAGATCACCGACAAGGGCTACATCAACCAGCGGGCCGTGCTGGAGCGCAGGGCCGCGCTGGTGGAGAGACTCCATGCTGGCGGGCCGGAAGTCATCCTGCTGCCCGGTTCCTGACGTACGGGCGCCCCGGGTATGCCTCGTGCCTAATTAGATGGAGGCATGACCCCGCCCGTTTCTGTACCATAGGCCTTTGCGGGCGCCCGGCCCACAGTCCCTCCAGGAGAGTATCCATGCAATCTCGAGTGTCCCCCATCCTCTGTGCCCTGGCCGTAGCAGCCTTCGCCCCCGCAGCACTTGCGCAGACCCTGCCCGCCGGCCCCAAGATCACCGTTTCGGCGGTCACCCAGGTCGCGCCTACGGTGCCGCAGTACACCAAGGTCGACATCCCCCTTTTGCGCGATGACGCACCGAAAAAGAGCGGCGGCCGCGTCGAGTTCAATCTCAAGAGCTGGCCGGAAATGAGCGTGCAGGGGCCGGAACTCATCCGCCTCGTGCGTTCCGGGCAAGTGGACCTCGGCGCTGCGCCGCTGACGACCGTGTCGGGCGACGTGCCCTTCCTTGACGGCATCGACCTCGCAGGCCTCGCGCCCGAGCTCGACCAGGCCCGCAAGATCGCCACTGCCCTGCTGCCCATCGCCAACAAGGAGCTCGAGCGCATCGGCGTGAAGCTGATCGCAACCTACCCGTTCCCCGCCCAGGTATTTTTCTGCAAGAAGCCGATTGCGGGACTGGCCGACCTCAAGGGCCTCAAGGTGCGCACCAACGGCCCGTCCGCCTCTGACCTGGTGAGCTACCTCGGCGGGCAGCCTGCCGCCATCGCCTTCGGCGAGGTATACACGGCACTGGAGCGCGGCACGGTCGACTGCGCGATTACCGGCACGGGCAGCGGCAACGGCGTGAAGTGGTACGAAGTGACGAGCCACCTGTACACCCTCTCCACCGCGTGGTCGACCTCCGGCTACTTCGTGAACCTGGCCTGGTGGAACAAGCTCGACCCGGCCGTGCGCGGGTTCCTCGAGAAGACGATGGCCGGCGTGGAAGAAGCGCAGTGGAAGCTCGGCGCCGAAGTGACCCAGGACGGCATCGACTGCAACATCGGCAACGCCGCCGGCTGCAAGATCTACACGCTCGTGAAGTCGAAACCCATGGTGCAGGTCAAGGCCACCGACGCCGACCGCGCCAAGCTGCGCGAGGCGCTCACGGCCACCGTGCTGCCCGGCTGGGTCAAGCGTTGCGGCGCCAAGTGCGGCGAGATCTACAACCAGGCAATCGCGCCGATCTCCGGCGTCAAGTACGCCGGCCAGTAACCGTCCCGCTCCCCGCCATGATCCGTGCCATTTCCGCCCACTCGCTGGCAAGGCTTGCGGGTGGATGGCATCGGAACCGATGATGCAGCCTGGCGCCGTCACCGGCGCGCTCATCCGCACCAACCGCATGATCGATGCGCTGGCGCGGCTGATGAACCGCTGCGCAGGGTGGATGTTCGTACTCTGTGCATTCTTCATCACGTTCGACGTCCTCGCGCGCAAGTTCCTTGGCTTCTCCTCCCAATCCACGACCGAACTCTCCGGCTACATGCTGGGCGTTGGAATAGCCTGGGGCCTTTCGGGCGCGCTTGAGGCGCGCACGCACGTGCGCATCGACATCCTCATCCAGAAGGTGCCGCCGCGCATTCGCGGCTACCTGCACTGGGTGGCGCTGGCCACGCTGGCGGTGTTTGCCGGGTTCCTCGTCTATGGCGCCTGGCACACCACGATGGAGTCGTGGGATTTCAAGGCCACCGACAACAGCCTGCTGAAGACGCCGCTGATTATCCCGCAAGGCTTGTGGCTCATCGGCATAGGCGTGTTCGGGGTCATGGCGGTGCTGCGCGTCCTCGAAGTGGCGCTGCTGCTGCCGCGCGGCGACATCGACGCCATCGAGCACCTCACCGGCCCGCGCAGCTACATCGAGGAGGCGGACGAGGCGCTGGAAGCCATCGGTGCGTCACAGCAACTCGCGAAGGCGAAAGTCCACACGCCATCATGATTGCCGTCCTGTTCCTCATCGTATTGCTGGTGGTGTCGGTCGGGGCGGTCCTGTTCGGCGGCGGGTCGATCTCGCAGCTGCCGGTCGGGCAGATCACCGTGCTGATCGCGCTGTTCTGCCTGTTCTTCGGCGCGGGCATCTACATCGCCGCGGCACTCGGCATCCTCGGGATCATCGCCGGCTTCGCGTTCTCGGAGCGGCCGTTCTGGGACTTCATCGGCCAGATGGTCTGGGGCCCGACCACCAACTTCGTGCTCGTGGCCGTGCCGCTCTTCCTGCTGATGGGAGAGATCATGTTGCGCGCGGGGCTGTCCGACAAACTCTACAAGTCGCTCAACCTC
>Ga0114969_10004869_pt1 | contig 10581 bp, 17 predicted proteins | sample M_130807_MF_Meta_FD_87316 | JGI IMG/M metagenome (GOLD analysis project Ga0114969, IMG submission 87316) | Freshwater microbial communities from Lake Montjoie, Canada to study carbon cycling - M_130807_MF_MetaG | ecosystem: Environmental > Aquatic > Freshwater > Lake | place: Lake Montjoie...
AAAGCTTCACGGCAATTTATTTTAATGATATAATTGTATAAAAGAAAGAGAATAAATGACTATAGCGATTGATGAAATCCTAGCAGGATTAGATCCAAAAACAAGAGCAAGAGTAAAAGCAGCGCAAGACGTAAAAGTTGAAAAACAAAAAACACCCAGTATAGGTCTTAACATGGCTCTAAAGGGTGGGCTTGGTTATGGAAGACAGGTTCTTGTTTGGGGAAATAAGTCTGCAGGAAAATCTTCATTTTGTTTACAGATGATTGCGCTTGCACAAAAAGAGGGTAAAACTTGTGCGTGGATTGACTCGGAAGCATCCTACGATCAATCGTGGGCAGAAATGTTAGGAGTAGATTCTTCTTCCCTTATCTATTCCCCAGCAAAAACAGTTAATGATATGGTTGATGTTGCAACAAAGCTTATGACTGCTGGCGTAGACATTATTGTTGTCGACTCAATCTCAGCGTTACTTCCAGCTATATATTTTGAAAAAGATGGAAATGAAATGAAAGATTTGCAAGATACAAAGCAAATCGGCGCAGAAGCAAAGGATATGACCCACGCAGTCAAGATGTTAAACTATGCAAACAAAAACACACTATTGGTACTCATCTCACAACAAAGAAATCAATTTGGGTCTATGCATGCCTCCCACATACCGACAGGAGGAATGGCAGTCAAGTTCTTCTCTTCCACCGTCATTAAACTTTGGTCTTCTGAGGCTGAAGCTAACGCTATCAAAGCTGGCATTAAGGTCGGTGATAAAATTATTGAACAAAGAGTTGGCAGACCAGTCAATTGGATTATTGATTACAACAAACTCGGCCCCCCTAATTTATCAGGACAATACGATTTCTATTATCAAGGAGAGTCTCTAGGGGTAGATCTTGTAGGAGAAACACTCGACGTTGCAGAAATGGTTGGAGCAATAGAAAAGGGTGGAGCCTGGTATACTATTAATGGAGAAAGATTTCAGGGTAGAGCAAAAGCTGTTTCATATCTAAGAGATAATCCAAAAGTTGTTGATAAATTAATTAAGGATATTGATGCCAAATCTTAATGAGTTTTTAAAAAAAGAAGAGAAAAAAGAAATAAGCTCTACATTGGAAATGGTAGAAGGCAATAAGCCATGCTCTAAATGCGATAAAAATGCAGAACAATCTTCCTGGGACCCAGACTCAATGACACTTCAGTGGGAATGCCCAGACGGACATAAAAATGAAATAAGGGTGGGATAAATTGTCTAACTTAGACACAGAATTTATGGATATTAAAAAGATTGTTGTTGCTCCACAAATTGTTATATATAGAAATATTTTTAAAAATAGTAAAGAGATAATTGATCTGCTTGAAAAAGATAGAGACGTTTCTTTTTTTACAAAATGGAGAGAGTGGTATGGTCAAGGATTTAGAAAAGATTCCAGCGGAGAACTATTAAATACAATAGATGTTAGTAAGGATGTAAATTTAAATAAAGAAAAGAACTATATTCTTGAAATAAATAGATGCATGAATTTTATTAGATCAGATTACTTTAAAGATTTTCCACAACATTCTGGAGTTTGGCCAAGTTTTATAAAAAAATGGAACAGGCTAACTAATAATAACGAACAATACTACATTGATTTTTTTAGATACAATGTAGAAAAACAACACAATGATTATCCTTTTGGATTAATGATGCAATACCATGTAGATGAGATACCGATTCCAGGCGAAACAAAAAAATATAGACACGTAGCTACTGTTAATTTTTATTTAAATAATGAATATGAAGGTGGAGAAATATGTGTTTATGACTCAATTTCAAATAACACATATATGTACAAGCCAATGCCAGGTGATGCTGTAATCATGCCATCAACTGAGCCATTTTATCATGGGGTAAAACCATTTAGCAAGGCAGATAGATATTTTTTAAGAGCTTTTATTGACTCTGAAGTTTCTGGTGAAACTGAATGGATAAAAAAGTATGAGTTAGCAGACAACCTGATTGATGTTGCTACAGAAGAGTCTTATGTTGAAAAAGACCTGCAGATTATACAGCTTTCTATACCGTCTAATATAATAGAAGTAAAGTCATAATATGTCAGAAAGAGCAGAAGTAAAAAGAGATGGGGCGAAGGCTCAGAAAAATAGTGGCAGGGGAGAGTATCAAAAAGGAGACGCCCAATGGAATCAATTTCTTGTAGACTACAAAGAATCTGGATCAACTTTTACATTAAGTAAAGATGTCTGGGCAAAAATATGCACCGATACGTTTAAGGTTAATAGAGACATGCACCCAGCATTAAAAATAATTATTGGAAACGAAAGTAAAGTTAGGCTTGGTATAATAGAGTGGGCAGTTCTAGAAGAATTAATAAAGTTTTGGGAGGACGGCAATGCATAATATAGATGTGTACATAGACAACCCAGACGCCCCTTCAGCAAAAATTAGACCGCTTTCAATAAAAAGAGAATGGATGCATTCAAATACATACAATTGCCATCCCATAGCACTAGCCAACACTCTTGGTTATGGAGTATATTTTGATCACGACATATCTTTTATCTGGGAAGGCTCCAGGGCAGATGGAGCTTCTGGCATTATTGGGTCAGAAAATATATGGGTCGGAAGAGGCGAGGGCACAGTCAGCTTTGTTACTAATTTAATTTTAAAAACAGACGAAAACACCACAGTGTTGACCATGCCAGTGCCAAATGAAATTTTTGATGGAGCTCAAGTAGTTAGTACAATTTTATCTACTTCTCTTTTTACTGGTACATTTTCAATAGTTTGGAAGTTGGATACACCTAATAAAGAATATTTTGTTCCCGCTGGCACGAATATTGCTTGCATACTTCCAGTCTCCCTTAAAGAAATACAAAACTCAACAGTAAATATAAAAAATAAAACATTCCCTTTTGAAAGAGTTCAAGATAGCAAAGACTATATGGCTTATTTAAAGGGATTAAATGCAGAAGGAATTAGGCCAAGAATGTATAAAAAAGCCATTAATCACAAAGGCAAAGTAATTGGTAAGCACGAGGTTGATCAAATTTTATTAAATGTAATTGAATCGGGAGAAAATAATGAATAAAACAGTTGTGTGTCCAGGAATAGTAGTTTATCATAACGCATTAACAATATTTAATGACGTAATGAATTTACACAAAGAAGCAGACACAATAACAGAAAAAAAGTACAATTTAAATCCTTCAAGAGAATGGCTTTTTTATGGGTCAATAACAAACTTAGATGGTCCTTGGATCAAAAAAGATATTGAAAATAAAGACTTGATGAAACAATCTGAAACAATAGAAGAAATCTATAATACTTTTAGAGTTGTATTGGATGATTTTTTAAAAAATCATTTTATAAAAGAAGACTACCCAGAGTATATAAAAAATTGGGACATATCAGACTATAATGATTGGACTAGTGGCGGATTAAGTCTATTAAAATACGACATAAAAGATAAAGAATATTATGAAAATGATACCCGAGGCGGACATAATCGAACAATGGGATATCACACCGATAGGCATCATTTCGATTTAGATAGTCGTAGCAGAAAGCTCATTATCACAGTCACCATGTATCTTAATGACGATTATGAAGGTGGGGAAATTTGTTTTTTTGACAACTCAACTGGAAATCAATATTCATATAAACCAAAACCTGGAGACGTAACAGTTTTCCCATCAGGAGACCCTTACTTCCATTCAGTTTTACCATCATATAATGCAGAAAGATACTTAGCAAGATTATTTTTAATGTATAACTATCCTGGGTCAGAAGAATGGCTAAAAAAGGAAAAAGAATTTGGTGAAGAAGAGTGGGCAAAAATGGAAAAAGCAAGGTTAAAAGAAGTTTGGGATACTGGGTCTTTTCGAACTATGATTGTATTTCCAGGAGAAGAAGACCCAGAAGGAATTGAATGTAGAATCATAAGATTAAATTCAGATCCAATAAAAGTAGTTGCATCTATTGACCAAAACCCTGGTTAATTATATAATCTATATATGGAGACAATAATGAAAGAAATTTTTATGACAACGCTTACTGGAATGGGAGTAGGAGCAATATTTAGTATATTTAAACTACCCGTCCCCGCCCCGCCAGTTTTTGCAGGCCTCATGGGAATATTTGGTTTATGGATGGGTTATGGAATTGTTCAAAGGATAATGTCATGACATTATTTTTAATGGGATTAATGGTGGGAATTGTGTTAGGCTATGCTATGGGATTGTTGGCAGACAGGTGGGACAAGAGGATTAAAAATGGCGGAAGATAGAAACACGCTTCAATTAATCAGTGATATAACTGAGTTTAATGATCTACATGAATACATGCAAGATGAGCATTTAGATAAAGCTTTGGCCATTGTTGTAAAGCTATTAATGAACCCAGACGTACCCTCAGCAAAAGCACCAATGCTTATTATGGAGCTTCAGGCTATGTCTACCAAATTTGCCGTTATGTCTTCTGTGTATTCAACTATTGCTAAAGATAAAGCTGGTACTACAAATAATAATAAGAAAAATGTTTACTATTCAGTAAAGGAGTCCATAGACAAACTTGTAGATGCACTTAAGTACGTCGTTAGGTACAACTCATAAATGGCTAGGGATATTGTAAAAAATCTTAAATTTAAAAAGCATACTGGAAAGTTTTTTGATCCCGAATTGTTTGCTCAGCTTCTTGATGAATCATATAGAAATACAAAACGTGCAGATGGATCAATGACTAAGAAATCATTTAGTCCAAGCTCATTGGGTTACGGTCATGGAAAGTGTCCTAGATATTGGTACATGGCATTTTCTGGAGCAGTTTTTATTGATGATAACGATGCAGTTGCAGTTGCCAACATGGCACAGGGAACCCAGGCGCATGAAAGACTGCAAAAGCTTATTTCTACCATGCCACAATGGAGGGCGGAAGAAGAAGAAATTATTAATGAGTATCCGCCGATTAGAGGCTTTATAGATCTTATTATGGAGTATGATGGCGAGACAGTAATTGGTGAAATTAAAACCGCAAAGCAAGAGGTGTGGGACACACGTCAATCAGAGATGAAATCCTCACCAAACCACATGCTTCAGCTGCTTACATATATGAAATTAAAAAATGCTAAAGAGGGATTCTTCTTGTATGAAAATAAAAACACTCAAGAAATTTTAATTATTCCAATTTCAATGAATGATAAAAATAAAAAAATAATTGAAGATACATTTATTTGGATGCAAGAGGTTTATGATAATTTTAAAGATGGAGATATACCAATGCGTCCAGCAGGAGCTACTAAATCTAAGATGCCTTGCACCTATTGTCCAGTCAAAAAAGAATGCTACAGCAAAGACACGCCAGTGGGAACAGTTCAAATTGAATTGTTTGAGATACCAAATCTATGATATGCTCAAGCGACGAATGCAAAAAAAATTTTGACGCTAAAACCCATAATCAAAAATATTGCTCAGAAGAATGCTGTAGAATTGCAACTAATAAAAGAATTATGGAAAAGTATTATGAAAAAAAAGCAATTAAAAAAGGGTCTATAAGGTTATGCAAAAAGTGTAAATCTAAGCTGAGTAGATATAATGCTGAAGATATTTGCTCTTCATGTTTGAAAAAAACAAATTTAAATTCAAGAAAACTTTTAAAGGAAATAATAGATGAAATTAGCTAGCCTAATTAAAACAAAAGCAAATAGGGTTCTTGGTATTGATGCATCAACAAACTCAATAGCTTTCTGTTTAATGGAGGATGACATTCCACTTAAATGGGGCAAGATTAATTTGTCTGGGGAAGATATTTATGAAAAAATTTATGATGCAAAAAATAAAATGGCTATGATGTTAGATGAATTAAAAAGTGATTATATAGTTGTTGAAGGAGCAATACTTGTCAGATCGCCCGATGCTGTGATAAAATTGTCTTATGTCTATGGAGTTGTTATTGCTGAGCTTATGTCTACTGGTGCTAAGGTTATTACAATTAGCCCATCCTCATGGCAGGCGCACATTGGCAACAAAAATCCGACAAAAGATGAAAAGTCTGCAATAAGATTAGCCAATCCAGGATATGCGGAATCTTGGTATAAAAATCAATTAAGAAATATGAGAAAGCAAAGAACCGCCGACTACTTTAATAAAAAGTACGGTTTAGAAATTGCAGATTTTGATGTTGCAGATAGCTTTGGTATCGCACACTACAGCAACCAGGTGCTTACTAAACGATGAAGTTTTATCAGAGTAAAGATTGGTTGTATAGAAGGTACGTAGTACAAAAAAAAACAGTCACAGAAATAGGTAAAGAGTGCGGAGTCTCTGCTATGACCATACAGAGATATTTACAAGAGTTTGGATTGTTGAGAAAAAAATGAGTGATTACCCAAATAAATCTGGCGGATATCAGGCTTGGATAACAGACCTTCAATTAATTGCAACAGATGCACCGTCTGGCCCTAAAATCATAAGAGAATGTCTTGAAACAGCAGAAATGTTAATTAACAAGAATATATCTTATGGGAATTCAGCCCTGGATCCAATTCGTATATTTTCAAAGGCGGATTCAAAAGAACAAATAAGAGTCCGTATTGATGATAAGCTTAATAGAATTCAAAATGATCAAGCTTTCCCAGGAGATAATGATATTGATGATCTAATTGGATATTTAATATTGCTTAAAATAGCCAACAAGGTTGCAATTTCAGTCAACTAGAAGTATAATATATACATATGAATAATGAAATAGAGCCAGCAGTTCATTTTGACCGCATGAATAAAGTGGTTGAAGAATTGCTCAAAGGTAATTCCGCCACACAAATAGCCACACTTACGGGGTTTTCACGTAAAGAGGTTTTAGAGTTTATTGATGAGTGGAAGGGTGTTGTTCACAATGACAGCAATATCCGTGACCGTGCTAGAGAAGCTATCTCTGGCGCAGATCAACACTATGCAATGCTTATTAAAGAGGCATGGAAGACCGTAGAAGACGCAGACACCCAAGGTCAACTTAATGTTAAAGCGGGAGCACTAAAGCTAATAGCCGATATAGAAACAAAAAGAATAGCAATGCTTCAATCAATAGGTGTATTAGAAAATACTCAGATAGCATCACAGATTGCAGAAACAGAACGTAAGCAAGAAGTCCTGGTTGGAATATTAAAAGAGACAACTGCATCTTGCCCTAAATGTAAAATGGAAGTTGCAAAAAGGCTTTCTCAAATTACTGGAATTGTTGAAGCAATAGTAATTGAAGACGCTGATGTCATTTGATTTTTCAGATTTAATTGACATCCTAGATGGTGAAGAGTTTGAAGAAAAGCCAGTAGATCTTCGTACATTTGTTAATGACCCAAAATATTTAGGATTGCCACCACTGTCAGACTACCAGTACATTTTAATTGAAAAAAGCTCACAAATATACAAAGAGTCAACATTAAAAAAATTATTTGGAGACGAAGAAGGACATATTAGATTTAAGCAAACGGCCAATGAAGTAGTTGCACAATTAGGAAAAGGTTCAGGAAAAGATTACTGTTCAACAATTGCAGTTGCGTATATAGTATATTTACTATTATGTTTAAAAGATCCAGCAACTTACTATGGTAAACCACCAGGAGATTCTATTGATATTATTAATATTGCAATAAACTCGCAGCAAGCAACCAACGTATTTTTTAAAGGCTTTAAAAGCCGTATAGATAAGTCTCCATGGTTTGTAGGAAAATACTATTCAAAAGCTTCTGAAATTCAATTTAGCAAAGCCATAACAGTACACTCGGGCCACTCAGAAAGAGAGGCCTGGGAAGGGTATAACGTTATTGTTGTCATCCTTGATGAAATTTCTGGATTTGCAATTGAAAATACTACTGGGCATGATCAAGCAAAAACAGGTAGCGCTGTGTACGATATGTATAGAGCCTCAGTAGACTCAAGATTCCCTGATTTTGGAAAGGTAATCCTGCTATCATTTCCCAGATTTAAAAATGATTATATTCAGCAAAGATACGATGCTGTTGTTGGAGAAAAAGAAACCGTAGTTAGAGAACATAAATTTAAAATGTATGAGGAACTTCCAGATAACACAGTTGGAAATGAGTTTGAAATTCAATGGGAAGAAGACCACATTTTGTCTTATAAAATTCCTAAAGTCTATGCGTTAAAACGCCCAACCTGGGAAGTAAACCCAGTGAGAAAGATTGATGATTTTAAAACAGCATTCTACACAAACCCAACTGATGCTCTTTCAAGATTTGCATGCATGCCCCCAGATGCAGTAGATGCATTTTTTAAATCAAGAGAAAAAGTAGAAAAAGCTTTTAATGTTGGAGCAATTGCAGTAGATAGTTTTGGAAGGCTTGAAGAGTGGTTCCTACCAGACCCAGATAAAAAATATTACATACATGTAGACTTAGCTCAAAAGCATGATCATTGTGCTGTAACAATGGCGCATATAAATAAATGGGTAAACGTTAAAGTTACAGACACTTACTCGCAGCCAGCCCCAATAGTAGAAGTAGATGCGGTAAGATTTTGGACTCCAACGAAAGATAAGTCTGTAGATTTTACTGAAGTAAAGGACTATATTCTTTCTCTTAAAACAAGGGGATTTAATATAGCAATATGTACTTTTGATAGATGGAACTCTCACGACATGATGCAACAGCTAAAACAATATGGAATAAATACAGAAATTCTTTCTGTTGCTAAAAAACACTATGACGACATGGCTATGGTAGTTGCAGAAGAAAGATTAATTGGCCCACACATACCATTGCTTATAGACGAGCTGTGTCAGCTAAGAATTATGAGAGACAAGGTAGATCACCCTAGAAAAGGATCTAAGGACTTGGCCGATGCTACATGTGGAGCAATATTTAATTCAATAAGCAGAACTAGATTTGATGGGAATCAAGAAATTAATATACACACATACGAATCAATGAACTATGATAATGATTTTGGGGCTAAAGATGACCCAGATACAACATCTTATAATATGATTAGGGCACCAAGAATGCCCCAAGATTTAAGAGAAGCAATGGACAGGATGCAAATAATATGAGCGAGTATCAAGAGTTAGCAAAACAATGTAAGTGTTGTACAAAACATATACCACTGCCAACTGTAATGAAATTATATAACGGTCAAATAGTATGCCCGACTACACTTCAAAACATTATAGAATATAAAAGGATGTGGGAGTCCTTTGGGTCAAGGCCAATGGGTTCAATAAGAAAACATTTTTCTGAATATGTGCAGCAAATTGTAGAAAATTCTATTGACAAAAATAATAGCGGTAACATATAATACAACTAGGCAACAGTAGCTTAGTTGGTTAAAGCCCCGAACTCATAATTCGGTAATCGTAGGTTCAAGTCCTACCTGTTGCACACCTTTGTAGCTCAGCGGAAGAGCAACAGACTTCTAATCTGTAGGTCGCTGGTTCGATCCCAGCCAGGGGTACGTTCCCATAGCTCAGCTGGTAGAGCAGCAGACTTTTAATCTGCGGGTCGATGGTTCAATACCATCTGGGGACACTCAAACAAGAAAGGGATGGGGTGTAGAATTAAAATATGAATAAAATAATAGTAATTAAATATTATTTGTATAAAATTTTTCGTAGGAGAAGAAAGAAAAATACAGATGAAAATAGGTTTATATACTAATGAGTACAATATTAGGCATTAACGAAACATCACATGATGCATCTGTATCTTTAATTAAAAATGGCAAAGTTTTATTTGCCGCACACTCTGAAAGATATAGCAAACAAAAAAATGATTGGTATATTAACGATAGTTTAATTAAAGATGCTTTGTCTTACGGGGTACCAGATCGCATAGCATACTACGAGAAACCCGCTCTAAAGGCATCTAGGCTATTTCTAAAAGGTGGTGCAGGAGAATGGAAGCCACGATTTGATATACCAGGAGTGCCTAGAAAATCTTTTAGTCATCACTATTCACACGCATGTGCTGGGTACTATACTAGCAAATTTACGGATGCAGTAATTGTAGTTCTTGATGCAATAGGTGAATACAATACCTCAACAATTTGGGTTGGAGAGGGAGAAAAGATTAAAATGGTTCATAAAAACAACTACCCATTTAGCTTTGGATTATTTTATTCGGCATTTACAAAATTGATAGGGCTTATGCCAAATCAAGAAGAGTACATAATGATGGGAATGGCTGCTTACGGAAACCCAGATAGATATTTTGATGAAGTAAATAAGTATTTTCATAAATATAATCAACAAAAATATAATTTTCATAAAGGAATTACTGACTGGGGTGTAGTTTTAGAAAAAGATAAATTTGACATTGCTGCGGCAGTTCAAAAGGTATATGAAAAAAGGCTTATTGAGTATATGCGTTATGCTAAATTGATTACAAAAAAAAATAATTTAGTATTTATGGGAGGATGTGCCTTAAACAGTAAAGCAAATACTTCTCTCTGGAATATATTTAAAGATGTATGGATTATGCCAAACCCAGGAGATGCTGGAAGTTCGCTTGGAGCTGCAACCGCATTGTATGGAAAACATATTGAATGGGAAAGCCCATATCTTGGGCACGATCTTCAAGG
>Ga0114969_10004871_pt1 | contig 10578 bp, 10 predicted proteins | sample M_130807_MF_Meta_FD_87316 | JGI IMG/M metagenome (GOLD analysis project Ga0114969, IMG submission 87316) | Freshwater microbial communities from Lake Montjoie, Canada to study carbon cycling - M_130807_MF_MetaG | ecosystem: Environmental > Aquatic > Freshwater > Lake | place: Lake Montjoie...
GTAATATCTTGCGGAGAATCGTCGTGGAGTGATGCGATCTCATCGGCGATCCTGTGCACACGACGTTTGGCTGTCACGTTTACAACTGTTGGGCCTACAACGCGTGCGAGTGTCGTAAAGAGCTTTCCGACAGCAGATAATTCGCTTCCGGATGCAGCATCACGAATCGCGGCTAGTTCTGCACGCGTTTTCGCATATTGGATTCGACCCATCAGCGAGGGCCAGACAATGAGCGTTACGAGAACCACTAATCCCATCGCCAGAAAAAGCGTACGCCTGTTGGAGGCCGATCGAGTTGTATCAGACAGGCTAGCGGTATTCGGCATGGTGAAAAAATCACAGAGTGCTGTGGAAAGGAGCTACAAGTTCTCGGACGACATTTATGGCAGTTTTTGCAGCTCGAGACAGTGCTAACGACATGTCGCCGCCGAGGTAATGCACGAAGCTTTCGGTTTTGCCCGCATAGGCAATGCCTATGGAAACAGTCGATTTTCCATCCACAGCCGGTCGAATAGCACCGATTGCCAACCCAATACTTGTACCAAAAAACACCTGCGCTCTTTGTGCAAGATTCTCGATCGATGTTGTATCGCTGTCCATGTCTAGCGCGGTTTGCCAATCAGCGAGAAACGGCGGCCGCATTTTTGGCGATAGTGTAGCCAGCGGGAGGACGATTCCGCCGCAGAACCCCCCCGTTGGAACCGCATGTTGACCCGATTGTGCGGGATTTAAAACGTCTTTTAGCTGACGGCCCTGGGCCTGAGAAAGAAGCGCCGCCGCCCGTCCGTCTGTTCCAATCTCGATCAATGCCAGCGTGTGGCGTCCGGTGCTTAGCGCAAGGAGCGCGGCATCCTCAACCTCGTCGTCTTCTGTGCCAAACACCAACCGGCCTAAGCAAGAACGAATCATCTCCTCTGTCGGCTCGATTTTATTCAGGCAGTCTGCAACACTGCGGCCACGCGCAGCAATCCGCAGAGTCACTGTCGCTTCGTGCGCAGTGATACCCACCAGCGGGTCCCTGTCGCGACGAATCATGTCGGGTAACATATCCTCAATTGCGCTTTCCCCTGCGCCAAAACACTTGATCCGTCTGTAGACGATGGTACTTTCCTCCGGTTGCATCTGATGGATGCAGGCGACAACCGAATCGTGCCACATGCTGCGCATTTCCGAGGGCACACCAGGCAACGCGAAGACACGACTGCTTTTCTGGCCATTCAATCGGCTCACATCTAACTCAATGCCAGGAGCCGTACCGTTTGGGTTTGGGATGATACGGCTGCCATGCGGAAAGAGAGCCTGCCGACGGTTGCTCTCGACCATGGGTGCCTGTCGGGTTAAAAAACGTGTTTCAATCACCTTGAGCACTGGGACCGACAACTCAAGCGATACCCCACAAAGCGCGGCCAGCACATCACGCGTGAGATCATCGGCAGTAGGCCCCAGCCCCCCTGTGGCCACAACTAAATCTGCCCGCTGCGTAGCAATTCGAAAGGCCTCGACGCCCTCCCCTAAGGTATCTGTGACCGTTGTATGAAAGATTACAGGAACCCCTAGTATCGCCAACTGGGTTGAGATCCACTGACTGTTCGTGTCTAGTCGTTGACCTGATGTGAGTTCGTCACCAATAGCAATCACTTCTGCTCGAAGTCGAGCGGTCATCTTTTTGTGCTCCTGATTAGTTTAAAATCTATTTTGCTTCGGCCACGCCAAGGACTGGCGAACAGCCTTGCAGAGTACCGGAACTTGCCGCCTTCTTGCCGTGCGGAAAGAATAAACAAATGAAACTTGGACTGTTTGGCATCGACTCCCAGATTGCAACAATTCTTACTGCCGCTCGGCGACAGGACGACCGTATCGTACTGGCATGCGATGTCGCTATCGACTCTCCCTATGCGTCGTTGCTGGACGGTGTACCGCTGGAAGCTTCATGGGAGGCATTTGCTGATGCACGCGTCTGCGATGCCGTACTGGTCGGCGCCACTGGCTGGAATGATCAACGGGCTGAGGGCGTACGCAAACTCGTACAAACTGGCAGGACGCTCTTGGTGTCGCAACCCCTGTCTCTCTCAATGCTGTGGGCGTATGAAATCGACATGATCTGTAAAGATTCCGGCGCGCGAGTCATCCCTTACCTGCCCGACCGCCTTCACCCTTTTATCGCCCGCTTGCGACAAACCATTGAGGCAAGCTCAGCCAACGGTGAAGCCCAAGGCGTCGTCGAAACAGTTTCACTTGAAAGACGCATGCCCGACCGTTCGCGCGATAGCGTACTCCAACAACTTGCACGCGATGCCGATCTGGTGCGAATGCTTGTTGGCGATCCGCAGAGGCTTTCAACACTCAGCGGGGCTACTCCACAAAATGCTTGGGGAACACTTGCTGTTGGCTTTACAGGTACATCTCATGTGCCGATTCGTTGGCAGGTCATGCATGGTGACGATCGAGGACTTCGGGTGACCCTCGCTGGTAGTGGGGCTTCAACTGTCGTTGACATTCCTGATAACCAATCCGTCCCTTGGCAATGGTCGACCGATTGCAGTTTGTCGATGCCGCCACAGCCGGTTGCCTTTGATCGAGGGGCTGTCATGCTTGCGGTGCTACACCAAGCGTGTAAGCCTCGTAAGCCCTTGCTGCAACAAGAGGACTTACTGGATGAAGCAGCCTCTTGGGCTGATGCATCGCGTGCGATTGAGCTAGCCGAAACTGTTCCGAGAAGCGTCATGAAAGGTCGGACAATTGATCTTCATCAGGAAGAATTTTCTGAGATCAGCACATTCAAGGGCACGATGGCTTCGCTGGGATGTGCCATCGTGCTCGGCGCTCTGCTGCTGCTATTCGTAGCCACACTGGCTGGTGGAATCGCAAAAGAGCTTGGCTGGAGTCTGGGTGAGCAAATAGCGGGAGTCTGGCCAATGCTCGTGCTGGCTGTGCTAGGGATTTTTCTGGCCCTGCAAATTCTGCCCTTTCTGGTTGGATCAGGTCCAAACCGCCAGGTTCGACCGACACACGCTGTCCCAAAAGGACAAAACCCACGGCATAAATAATTCTTTCCAACCCCGCATGAATGCCGCTTTCACACAATTCCAGCCAGTCAGGTGCCTTTGATCGAACGACTGGGAAAGCTGTACGGACACCGGTTAAAACCGGTGTTCCGTCAGGCTTTTATGGCCGATTCAGAATCTTGGACAGGCCTCGCCCAGCACGTGTACCGCGGCGTAGCCATTGTGTCCCGTTTTTTTCTAACGGAGTCTTTTCACCATGCGGTGTTTGTGGGCTTTACTGCCTGTTATTGCCGTCTGTGTTATGGCAAATCGCACCACATGCAACTGCTTAGCAAGTGACTCGCGCCGTTCAGCCATCGTGACGGCCATTGAGACCCAGCGAGATAGTGTCGTCAACATTCATGGGCAAAAAATGATTGCTAGCCCAGACGATGAGGCTGGCGCTGAGATGCGGCGTGTCAATGGGATGGGCACAGGTGTTGTCATCGATGGTCGCGGTTACATCGTCACAAACTATCACGTTGTCGAGGGTGTTAAACGCATTGAAGTCACAATGGAATCTGGAAAAACAACGACAGCAGTTCTTGTGTCCCACGATCCTCGCACAGATCTGGCCGTTATTAAAATTAACCCAACCGAGTCTCTGTCTGTGATCACCATCGGTAGATCGGATGATCTCATGATCGGTGAGACTGTGCTGGCGATGGGCAACGCCTATGGATACGAGCACACGGTCACGCGCGGCATCATCTCAGCGCTCCATCGCTCAGTTGAAGTAAGCCGCACGCAACGCTATGAAGATCTCATTCAAACAGACGCCAGTATCAATCCTGGAAACTCCGGCGGGCCGTTGCTCAATGTCGACGGTGAGATGATAGGAATCAATGTTGCTGTCAGGGCCGGAGCACAAGGGATTGGATTTGCGATTCCGATTGATCGTGTGCTGGAGTTGATTACAGAACTCATGTCCTCCGAGCGCGTAGATAGAACATGGCATGGCATTGTCGCAAAAGGTGAGGGCCAGAGTGGTGCAGTCGTTATGACAGTCCACCGGCAGAGTCCTGCCGAGATTGTGGGTGTGAAAGCGGGTGACTTGATCACTCGTGTTGGCGACCAACCCGTGACAAGTCAACTTGACATTGAACGCGCAATGATCGGCCACAAGGCTGGCGATAGTGTGTTCGTAACGGTGTCGCGTGATGGCGGAGAGAGACGAGTCGACCTATCGCTTGCCGCCATTCGCCAGCAGCCGGTCTCTCTCGAAGATCGTTGCTGGGAGGAGATCGGTATCCGCTGCCAGCCAATGCCTTCAGGCAAGGTGCAAAAACTGCAGGCCCGCTACCGCGGTGGGCTTCTGATTACGGAAGTCCGTAAAGATGGGCCGGCCATAGACCAAGGCATCCGGCAGGGAGATATTCTGGTCGGCCTGCACGTGTGGGAGACGATCACTACCGAGAATATATCCTACGTCCTTGATAAAGTTCGGGATGACGATCTTGTGCAGCTTAAGTTTTTTATCCTGCGTGGACGGGAAACGCTGTTCGGTAACCTTGTTTCCGACAGTTTGCGCCGGTAATTGGCAAACACAGGATCCTCTACGCAAGAATTAGATTCTGTTCTGTGCCTGCGATAAACCATCCGGAGCATGCTTGAGTGGAATCCCAATTTGTTGACTGGGTTTTAGCCACGATCGGGACTGACTCGCGACTTGAGGTGCCGGCAGGTGATGATGCCGCAGTGCTGAGGCCACCGGCAATGCGCCGAACGGTTCTGACAGTCGATATGCTCACCGAGGGGATCGACTTCCTGCTCGGTCCTAAGTGCTCTGCACGCGCAGTGGGACACAAGGCACTAGCGGTGAGCCTGAGCGATCTGGCGGCGATGGGGTCGAAGCCAGAGGCTGCCCTTGTGGCTGTCTGCCTACCGACACGAAATGGCGCAGCGATCGGCCGTGGCCTGCTCGAAGGACTTCAAGCGTTGGCCGAGAAATACAATGTCATCATTGCTGGTGGCGATACCAATGCGTGGGACGGTCCGTTGGTGATTAGTGTTACGGCTGTGGGCAGCGTTTCCCCAGGATCCGCCTGGCGTCGCGACGGAGCCAAGCCTGGCGATCTTCTGCTTGTTACCGGTGCATTAGGCGGCAGCCTGCTCGGAAGACATCTGGCAGTAGAACCACGCTGCCATGAAGCGATGTTCATCGCCGAACGGTTGAGCGTGCATGCTGCCATCGATATTAGCGATGGATTTTCGCTAGATCTTTCACGAATGATGGCTGCTAGCAACTCAGGAGCCATCATTCGACTTGTCGACATTCCGATCCATGACGATGCGGTGCGCAGTAGCAAGCTTGCTGGCGACACACGCACCCCTTTAGAACATGCCTTAACAGACGGCGAGGATTTTGAACTCATTCTTGCCATGCCACCAGATGCTGCACACAATCTAATGGCTTTAGTGGGTACTGCACCGATTTCAATTCCTATCACTATTATTGGTGAAGTTACTCAGGGCGCTGGCTTATTAGCTATCGGGATAGATGGCACGTCGGCACCGCTGAAGCCCCAAGGTTTTCTGCATGTGTTTGATTCCCCAAGCCTCTGACGCCAAAACGGTTGCTACCGAAGTGCCATCGGAAACGGCACTCCATTCGCTGGCCGCTCTTGTGGCGAGCGTGCTGCCGCAAAGTGCCTTTGTCACTCTTTCCGGTGATCTTGGGGCAGGGAAAACAACGTTTGTAAAGGCAGTAGCAGCAGCGGTCGGTGTTCATCCATCGTTGGTCGTCAGCCCAACATTTGGGCTCATTCATCTGCATGCTGTTTGCGCTGACCCGTTGCACGCCACACGGCCAACGAGAATCGTTCATGCTGATTTTTATCGTCTCGCCGGGAGTACCGACTTGGCAGAGATCGGCTGGGGAGACGCCATCGGTGAACCAGGGTGGGTTTTTGTTGAATGGGCCAACCGCATCGCTGACGTGTTGCCACCCGACCGCCTTGAGGTCAGTATCGAGGTCCCGTCTGAAACGAGTCGTATTTTCACGTTTACAAGTCACGGCCATGGCTGCCATGGAGTGATTTCTGCAATCCATCGCGTGAACACACTCTGATCCATCACGAGCGATGATACTGAGAACTCTGACCGCAGATTTATCTATCCACTTAACAAAGTAAACCATGCGACTACACCCTTCCAGAACACTCCTGTGCGTGATCGATGTCCAAGAGCGGTTGCTAGCGGCAATGCCCACTGCGACCGTTCTGGTCAGCCGAGCTATGCGACTGGCGCAAGCCGCACTTCTTCTCAATGTGAAAAGTGTGCTGACGGAGCAATACCCCAAAGGCCTTGGCTCTACGCCCGGCATGCTAGCCGAAAAAATGCCGCCACCGCTGGCAAAAATGAGCTTTAGTTGTTGCGGCTCTGAAGAATTTAACAGGAGTGTGGATCCCACAATTGAAACCGTCGTACTCTGTGGCCTCGAAACGCACGTTTGCATCGCACAAACAGCGATCGATCTTCTTGGCCGCGGGCTAGGCGTCTTTATTGTGGTCGATGCGGTGGCCTCCCGATACGCGATCGACCATGAAACCGCACTGCAACGGCTCCAATCTCAAGGAGCCATTCTCACCACTAGCGAGGCTGTGTTGTTTGAGTGGTGCGGTTCGGCGGAACATCAATATTTTCAGGCGATTCGTACGCTTGTGAAGTGAATGGCAATGCCGTTTTGCAATGCCCAAGAACATGTCAGATCATACAGCAGCAGTCGTGCAGAAGAAGTAGACCCCTGCATGGCATGTTGAGAGATTTTTGGAAAAGCTTACGGTCTTGTCGGGGTAGGTCTGCTGAGATCGATGCGCAGCGGTGGGGAGCTATCCTCTGCAAGATTCTTAAGTCTTGCAATCTTCACAGCTGCAAATGGTTCGCCAGAAACCTCGCGGCCCGGGGCGGAGCCAAAGAGGATAACGCGTCCCTCGGGGCCGATAAGTTCCCACATGCGAGTGCCATGCTCATTGGTAGTGCGGCATTCCTCGAGATTGAGGCCCTTCCACTCAGGTCCGATTGCCACTGCCAAAGCTGCTCCCTCCTCAACAATTCCATCACCCCACGGCGATCCCTCCGGCCCCTGCGGGCTGGACTGTACGCCCGCTATACGCGGATACTCTGCTGCCGACTCTGCAGAAAAATCAGCACTGGGCAGCACAACTCCTTCGGCATCTACTGCGAAAAGACCATCCTTTACGCGTACCATGGCTACAGGCTCTCGGCACACAATTTCCACAGTTGCACCGGCTGGGTGCAGGAGCCTCACGTCTACCACCCGTTTGACCCACGGATGCATGTCAAAGGCACGCGCCAATCGCCGTGCTAGTTCGGGATCATTCAGCGGCAGTCTTCGATCGAGACTCGCACTGCGCAGGGCTTCAGTTTTCAGGTCACAGTGCACCCACGGGGCAACTCCTCGCAGTTGGACAGTGTCAGCCTCAAGAACATACGACGAGCCTGATTGCACTCCTTCCTCAAGGCGAAACCAGAGCATGCGCCCAAAGAATACGGCACCTACTACCACAAGCAAAGCACCTAAACCCGACCGGCGCTCCTTGAGAAACAGGCCGATAGTGCTGTCTTGTGATCGATTGGCCGAACCCAACTTGCGGCGTGGAACGCTCATACATAGTCCTGGGCTTGTGTCACTTACCAGACCTCTATCTGAGGCGTAAGTTCAACCCCTAGCCGCTCACGCACTTTCGATCGCACCAATTCAACAAGCAAACGTACGTCGTCGCTGGAGCATTTTGGGAATACAACTACATAGTTGGCGTGAGCGGCATAGACCATCGCCTCGCCAACGCGCAGATCCTTTGCCCCCGCCTGAGTAATCAGTGACTCCGCGCTCGTTCCATGCGGATCTTTAAACATCATGGCAACGGTTCGTGTACCAGAAGGCTGTTCAGATCGCCCAACAATCCATTGCTTCTGCATCCGTTTCGTAAGGAGTTCAGCACTATCTTCGTCGAGGTCGAGTTGGCAACCGATGACAATGCAGTCATCGAGATTGCTCCAGCGAGATTGAAATGCAAGTTCTGTTCCTCTTCGCACTGCGAGTTGCCCCGTTGGCAGCATCACCGTCACCTCTTTTACGCTTTCGCCAAGGTCTCCGCCGTGTCCGCCAGCGTTTCCAACAAGCGCTCCGCCGATAGTGCCCGGAATGCCAACGAGTGTTTCTATTCCTGACAGACCAGCTTGGACAGCAGCGCACACCACGTGCACGAGTTTCGCGCCGGCCCCTGCAATAACGCTAGTGTTGCGCACTTCGATCGTGGAAAAAGCTGGAGCAGAAAGCCGGACAATCATCCCGTCGAATCCGGCTGTTGGAATAAGGATGTTGGATCCACCGCCAATCATCCGCAGAGCAATGCCAGTCTCACGTGCGCGAATGACAAGTCGCGATAAGGCATCAATATCTACAGGCTCGCAAAAATATCGAGCCTCACCACCAACTCCCAGCCACGTATGATGTGCTAGTGGCTCGCGACTGGCTACCGTTAAACCGAGATCATCAAATAGTGTGGCATCTGCCGGTATTTGTTTTGCAATCTGTTTCATCAATCGGTTCTCGCAGGGACTTAATCAACGCTGGTCTGGTTGCCGACCACGCATCAGAATTGTGCCTCAACTGACCGGTCGCCGTCCATCCGGTGCTAGCGGCCAATCGTCGGCAGCCCGCAGATTGACACGTCATGCCGCTCGCCGCCGTTCCGAAGACCGCTGCGGAAATGCACACTGTGGGGGGTGGGCCAACTGCAACCAGCCGTCGATGACGGCTGCAAGCGGCAGAATCCCGTCTAACGGATCGGTCGGGCCACCAGCGGCCGACAAGGACTTGCCAAGTACAAGCAGGCAATCGTATTGATTGAGCGAAGACAACAACCGATCGATCCGTGCATAGTCTGCCACATCTTGAGCGTCAGCGTCATCTTTTAGCATGCCAGACGACACAACCAAGCACTCATCACACCAGCGTGAAGCGCGAAAAGCAAACTGTTTATCAGCGCTCAAATTGCTTCTCTGCCGTTGAGCATCCCCGCTGAGAGCGACGGTCTGCTGCTCATCTGCTATTAGGATAAGACGACCCTGTGTCAGTTTACGCAGACTGCAAAGGGTACTTCTTAGAGCATGATTGCTCGTTGGTTGATCGAGAAATACGGAGAACTCTTGGCCGCGATCCAGTCTCTCCATGCGGCCCGCAACACTGCCCGCAGCCTCGATGCCTCGCGCAATCCGTTCCATCGGCACCCGATAACGCAACCCGATGGCTGCAGCTAGCATGGCATTGCGCACAAATGATGCTACAGGCGTCGTGACTGCAATTGGCACCATGCCACCGCTGGCCCGCAATAAAAACGTCTGCCCGTAAAGGCTGCGTTCGATGGGCGACGCAGAAAGATCGGCTGTAACGGAAAGCCCTGCTGTAATCATTGCACAGCCGGGTCGAGCCGCTCCGTTGCGCTGACACAACCTTTGCACATGCTTGTCGTCCACACCGGCAATTAAACAACCATTCTCCCCTAAGCTCTCGAGAATGCTCGACTTGATCGTATGATACGATTTCTTTGTGCTATGAAGATCGAGATGAGCAGTGGAAAGATTAGTGACCACTACCGTGTCACAGGCAATGCCAGCCAGGGCTCGCTCGGCAAGCATACGGCTGGAAACTTCTACCACCGCGTGCGTGCAGCCACTAGCAGCAAGTTGTCCCAGCCAAGCGGCAAGCACCAAGGGCTGAGCGAGATCGGCTGCAAGTGGCTCTGTGCTATCGGCAGCAAGGCATCCTAAGTCCGAGAGAATACCCACACGTAAGCCAGCTTCGGAAAGAACCGCCGCTGTCAGCCAAGCCGTGGTTGTCTTGCCACTGGTGCCTGTAATAGCAATCACATGCATGGCCGTAGCAGGATTGCCTGCCAACGCATGCGCAATCCGCGTCAGCGCCGATCCGCTGTCGGCAATCAGGCACAGAGGCGTTCCAAAAGTGGGAACCATTCGTTCAGCAACAATCCCGCTCACTCCGCGGGCGATTGCGCGAGCCACTTCTTCGTGCCCGTCGCCGTGGGCCGTTAACCTTGCAACAAACACATCGCCCGGACCGCACCGTGCAGGATCGTCATGGCAGCCCATCGCGATGATGTCATCGCAGGCGATAAATCGTGAGTCGGGTAAAATCTGCGAAAGCCAGACTCCACAAGACGTTTTCTTTCGGCCAGAGTGATCGCCAGAAAACTTATCGTCAAACACCGGTGAACCGCCGAACGTATCCGCAAAAAACATAACGGCCTCCTGCCAATCAACTTTCCAGGCTTCTAACGGCCGATGAAAAGCGGCGTGATAATGGATCTACGTTCATCCTTGAACGCGATGTAGAAGCAGAATTGTCCTTGGTATCAAATAACGGTCAAGGCCGACTTTGAACTATTCCAACTCAGAAAAATACAAACACAACTCAAGACCAATGCCAATCCCCGCAATTAACCTGCCTTGCCCCGGCGCGGGCGCCTGCACTAACCTGTCGAGAGTCTCA